>Ga0070741_10000139_pt1 | contig 283598 bp, 269 predicted proteins | sample Coa_R1_4_FD_66440 | JGI IMG/M metagenome (GOLD analysis project Ga0070741, IMG submission 66440) | Surface soil microbial communities from Centralia Pennsylvania, which are recovering from an underground coalmine fire - Coalmine... | ecosystem: Environmental > Terrestrial > Soil >...
GCGCATGGGCGGCACCGGCGTCTACATCATGCTCGACGGCACCGGCTATCTCGACGACGCCTACGTGGTCGGCATCCCGCCGGGGCAAAGCCTCAAGCCGCAGCGCCACATCTACGAAGCGCTTTATTACGTGCTCGACGGCCGCGGCGCGACCACGGTCTGGCAGACCGCCGGCCCCAAGCAGAGCTTCGAATGGCAGACCGGGAGCCTGTTCGCGATTCCGCTCAACGCGCAGTACCAGCATTTCAACGGCCAGGGCGACAGAGAAGCGCGGCTGCTGGCCGTGACCACGGCGCCGCTGGTTTTCAATTTATTCCACTGCGAAGACTTCGTGATCAACAATCCCTACGCCTTCACCGATCGCTTCAAAGGCGAAGAGGGATATTTTGCCGGCAGCGGCAGGCTCTACAGCGATCGGGTGGTGGAGACCAACTTCGTCGCCGACGCGATCAACATCGAGCCGGTGGCCTGGACCGAGCGCGGCAAAGGCAACGCGACGATTTTTTTTGAGATGTCCGAGAGCATGATGGGCTCGCACGTGTCGCGCTTCCCGGTGGGCATTTACAAGAAGGCCCATCGCCACGGTCCCGGCGCGCACGTTTTCATTCTCACCGGAAAGGGTTATTCGCTGCTGTGGCCGGAAGGGAAAGAAATAACCCGCGTCGATTGGAAACCGGGTTCCATCGTGGTGCCGCCCGAAGGCTGGTTTCACCAGCACTTCAATTCCAGCGCCGAACCGGCGCGCTATCTGGCGCTCAAGATTCTCAGCCGCAAGTACAAGCTTCAGCCCGGCAAAATTCAGTCCGACGTGCCGCTGGCCTACGGCGGCTGGCAAATCGAATACGAGGACGAAGATCCGATCATCCGCAAAACCTTCGAGGAAGAATGCGCCAAGGCCGGCGCCGAGGTGCGCATGCCGGCGGTGGCCGGGCGGGCCAATTGACAACCATCAGGGGCTTTCTTAATAATAGCCGTATAAACATCTTGAAACGTTTGAATTGCCAGGGAGACCGACATGCTGAAGCCGATCGCGATGACCGAAGGCCACTACGAATGCCGCTCGCTCGATGAAACTCTGCCGATCTTTACCGATCTGCTGGCGGCGGAAGTGGTGGAGCGAAGCGACAAAAGGGCGGTGGTCAAGCATCCGAACACCGCCTGGCGTCTGGTGATTCACGAAGGGGGGCCGGACGCGAAAAACAAGCCGCACACCAACCATTACGGCTTTCGCGTGGCGAGCTCCAAAGAAATCCCCAAAGCGCACGAGTATATTTCAGCGCACAAGGCGCAGTACAAAATCAAAAGCGTCACCACGCCGCACGAGGCGCACTACGCGTACTCGATTTATTTCAAAGAGCCGGGCGGCAACGATCTGGAAATCGAGTACTACAATCCGGCGGCGATCAAGCACGGCCGAAAAATCGCCGCGCCGCACTGGAGCCGCCCGCTGCCCGAAGAAAAGTTTCCGGGCCGCGGCTACGTGCCCCAGGCGATGACCCACGGCACGCTCAATTGCGACGACAAGGAGAAGAGCGATCAGTTTCTCGCGAACGTGCTCGGGCTCTCGATCATCGGCGGCGGCCGGACCTCGACGTACATCACCGTGCCGAGCGGCGGGCCGTGGTACGTGGTCGTGCTGCCGACCACGCATCGGGATTACCTGACCGACGCCAACCGGTTTACTTTGCAGTTGGCGACGCCGGAAGAAGTGGAGGACGCGCACAAGGAATTTTCGGCCAAGGGCAAGGCGCTCGGCATCACCGAGCTGCGCCCCCTCGAGACCAACGGCCGCGCCCATTTCCTGCTGAGCGATATCAGCAAAAACTGGTGGGAGATCACCTCATAAAGCTTTCTCGACTCAGAAAGGGAAACGCCGGCGGCGGAGCTTTTTCCGCCGCCGGCGTTTTTTGTTTGGGCGCTTGATCTACGTTGCAGCGCGGCGTCAGCCCGGGAGCGGCTTGCCGCGCTTGTCGTGGAGCTTCAAAAACAACTGGTAAAACGAGGCGATGCTGCGCTCTTCCATTTCAGGATGGCCGTGTGGGTTGCGAAGCAGCAAAGTCACGCTGAGCTGGCGCTTCTGCAACTCCAGAAGCTCCGACTCCTTGAGCTCGACATAATAGCCCACGGTGCGAAGCGTGTTCGGCAGGCTGTAAAAATCGGGCAGGCGGTTGGCTTGTTTGCGCTGCGCCCGGCCCTGGCGCTCGAGCTGCTCGATGTCCTGGCTGTTGAATGTCAGGGATGCGCTCAGGCCTTCGCTGCGGCGGCGCTGCTGCCACTGGCGCAGCGCGGCGAGCAGCGAGTTTTCCTTCTCCGGCTCGCCCTTGATCACGAAGCGATCGCCGCGGCAGGTAAGCTCGAAAATCTGAATGCGCTGCGCTTCGAGGGATTGGCCGATGGAGCGAAGCTGCTGTCGATAGGAAGTGAGTCCCGGCATAAGGAATCCTTCGGTTGTGAGCCGCATCCGCTGCTGCGAATGGGCGTTTCATAGCATTCCCGCCCCGCCCGCGACAAGCCCGCGGCGGCCAACTTTGTTGACAAGAAATAGTCTGAAACGTAAGGTGAAGCTTCACGATCAAATTGCTTGGAGGCGTCATGGCCCGACCGGAAAGAGTGGGAAGAGATCACAGCGCGGTGAGCTACCGCGGCCTGCGCGATTGGCTCGAGCAGGTGGAGAAACTGGGCGAGCTCAAGAAGGTCAGCGGCGCCCACTGGGACCGCGAGATGGGCGCGATCACGCAGATGCTCACCGAGGGCGGCAAAGGCCAGGCGCCGGCGATTCTTTTCGACGACGTGCCGGGCTATCCGAAAGGCTATCGCACGCTTTACGGCCAGTTCTCGACGATCAAGCGGGTTGCGCTGACTCTCGGCCTGCCGCTCGAATACGAGCACAAGGCCGACATCGTCAAGGCCTACCATCACGTGATGACCGACATGAAGCTGATCAAGCCGAAGCTGGTCAAGACCGGGCCGATTTTCGACAACGTTCTGGAAGGCGACAAGGTCGACGTGCTCAAGCTGCCGGTGCCGATTCATCACCAGGCCGACACCCACCGCTACATCGGCACCGCCGACATGTGCATCACCAAAGATCCCGACGCCGAGTGGTACAACTTCGGCGCCTACCGCTGTCAGGTTTACGACGAAAAAACCATCGGCTGCCAGATCACCGAGGGCAAGCACGGCCGCATTCACCGCGATAAATATTTCGAGAGAGGGCAGAGCTGCAAGTTCGCCATCGTGTGCGGCCAGGATCCGTTGCTCTACATGCTATCGGCGAGCCCGCTGCCGAGCGGCGTTTCGGAATACGATTTCGCCGGCGGCATCCGCGGCGAGCCGGTGGAAGTCGTCAAGGGGCCGTTCACCGGCTTTCCGATTCCCGCCGACGCCGAGATCGTCGTCGAAGGCGAAGCGGTTCCGGGTCAATCGAAACCGGAAGGGCCGTTCGGCGAATGGATGGGGTATTACTCCGACGACGTGGTGCCGCGGCCCTACGTGAACGTGAAGACCGTTATGTTCCGCAACAATCCGATCCTCACCTGCGCGCCGCAGCACAAGCCGGTGGACGAGACCGGATTGCTCAAAGGTATCGCCGGCGCCGCGGAAATCTGGAACGCGCTGGAAGCCTGCGGCCTGCCGGATATTCTCGGCGTGTGGAATCACGAGGGCGCGCCGGCGACCCGCTTCACGGCGATTCAAATCCGCCAGCGCTATCCCGGCCACGCCCGCAACGTGCTCCACGTCGCGTCCAACTGCATGGCCGGCGCCTACAACGGCAAGTGGACGGTGGTGGTCGACGATGACGTGGATTGCTCGGACATCGATCAGGTGCTCTGGGCGATGGGCACGCGCTTCGATCCGATCACCGACATCGATCTGGTGCAGAAGGCGTGGTCCTCGGGCCGCGACCCGATGTTTTTGCCGGGCAATTTCAACAATCGGATTCTGATCGATGCCTGCATTCCGTACAACAAAAAGCTCCGCGGCGAATTCGCCAAGGTCGTCGAAGTGCCGGAGAACGTGCGCGCGCAATTAAAAGCGAAGTTTCCACAGGTTTTTAAGTAACGAAGCCGGTTCCAATCGTTCGAAAGGTTCCAGACGTTCCCATGGTTTTCGGAGCGCCTGAAACGAATGGAACCATTGGAACCGCCGCAACGATTGGAACCTTTGTTATGGTGTTCGCCAGCTGGCGCGGCGTGGTCGGGGTCGTGAAACCGACCCATCGGCCAGGGTCGCTCGAAGAATTTATCCGGCTCTTGCCCGAGGGCATCGGCGTGGTGCCGGTGTATCTAAACTTCCAGCGCGGCACCGAGGACGAGTTTCGCGCCGCGCTCAACGCGGTTCATGAAAAGGTCGGCGAGCTCGCTAAGGAAGGCGTCGATCTGATTCATCCCGAAGGCGCGCCGCCGTTCATGGTGCACGGCTTCAAAGGCGAAGAGAAAATCGTTAAGGACTGGGAAGGCGAATTTAAAACTCCCATCGTCACCGCGGCGCAGACCCAGGTCGAAGCGCTGCGCGCGCTCGGCGTCAAGAAATTCGTCGGCGTAACGTATTTCACCGGCAGCATCAACGACATGTTCACCCGCTATTTTCAGGAAGCGGGCTTCGACGTGCTGGCGATGGAAGGGATGAAAGTCGACTTCGCCGACGTCGGGCGGCTCGCTTCGACGGAAATCTACGCGCACACGCACCGGGCTTTTTTAAAGCACCCCGGCGCCGACGGCGTTTACATGCTCGGCACCGGCTGGCGCTGTCTCGATATCATTCATCTGCTCGAAGAGGACTTGCAGGTGCCGGTCATCCATCCGGTGCCGGCCCGCGTCTGGTCGGTGCAGAAACGGCTTCACGTGCGCCAGCCGGTGAAAGGCTTCGGCAGGCTCCTGGAAGCGATGCCGTGATGGCGCGGGCGGCCGCGGGCCGCCCCTAGGGTCGCCTTCAACGTCGACAGCTACAACTTTCCTTCCTTTTCCAGCTTCTTTACGAACCGATCGTCGACCAGATCTTCCGCCTTGAGCTTGCGGATCTTTTCGTTGCTCTGGCCGAGAAGCCGGATCACGTTGCGCACGCCGTCCACGCGCGGATAGATTTTGCGGTCGTAAATATTCGCGAGCGTGTCGTAGCCTTCGGTGGCCTGCTCGACGCTCTTCAGGCGCAGGCCGCGCATCAGGCTTTTGAGCACGGCGGGCTTGTTTTCCGGTTGCAAAACGAAATGGAGCGAATCGACGACGCCGCGCAGCACGTTCTCGACGATTTCCGGGTTGCTATTCATGAAGCGGCGCGTGGTGAGGATTCCCGTGCTCTGAAACGGGATCGGCAGCTTCGCCAGGTCGCCCAGGTTGGTGAAGCCGCGGGCGATCAGCGGCGCGGAGAACGTGTAGCCGAGATGCGTCGCCGCAACGCTTTCGTTGAGCAGCGCCTGGCTGCGCACCGACTCGTCGCCGAGAATTCTGAAGCTGATGCCGTCGCGCTTGGCGTCGAGGCCCCAGTATTCCAGCGCGAGAGTCGTGAACATCCAGCTGCCGCCGCTGGCGCTGGTGACCGCGATGGCCTTGCCTTTCAGGTCGGCGGGCGTTTTGATGTTCGGCGCCGCCATGATGTTGCCGATGAGCTTGTTGATGATGCCTGCGACGTAAACCAGGTCCATGCCCTCGGCCGCCGATCCCAAGGTCGCGCCGGTGGCGGAGCCGGAATGAAACTGCGACTCTCCCGACGCCATGGCCGCCATGCCCACCGGGCCGCTGCGTACGGTGATGAAGGTCAAGTCCAGACCGTAGCGGCGAAAGAACCCCTGATCCTGGGCGACGTACATGGCCGCTTCGCGCTCGCTGAACGAGCCCGTGGTCATGACGACCTTGGTCAGCGGCTGGGCGGCGCGCAGGTCGCCCGCGGCGGCGAAGATCACGGCGCCCAGCGCAAGAAAAAAGAGCGGTTTGGTTTTCATCGCTTCCTCCGCGCGCCGACAGTAGAGAAATCGCATCCTTCGGTCAAGCGCGGAGCGTGCGCGAGTGGACAGGCGCGGCAAGCTGTGCAATCTTACGCGGCATGATTCTCGACGCAGAAAAATTCCGCAGCTTCGAGCAGAGCGGCTGGGAAAATATACCGGATTCCTATCACCAGGCCTTCGGCCAGTTGACCACGCAGACGATCAATGCGCTGCTCGACGCCGCGCGGGTGAAAAAGGGCGTCAAATTTCTCGACATCGCCACCGGCCCGGGCTACGTCGCCGCGGCGGCCGCCAAGCGCGGCGCCACCGTGCTCGGGGTCGATTTTTCTCGGTCGATGGTCGAGCAGGCGCGCCGGCTTCACGGCGGCATCGATTTCCGCGAAGGCGACGCCGAAGCGCTGCCGCTCGGGAACGGCCTCTTCGACGCGGCGGCGATGAATTTCGGCATTCTCCACCTGGGCTATCCCGAAAAAGCGCTGGTCGAGGCCCATCGCGTGCTTCGCTCCGGCGGGCGTTTTGCGTTCTCGGTCTGGTGCGATCCCAAGGAAACGGTCGGCTTCGCCATCGTGCTCCGCGCCGTCGAGCTGCACGGCGAGCCGCGGGTCGAGCTGCCGGAAGGGCCGCCGTTTTTTCGTTACAGCGATCCGGCGGAGTGCGAGCGCGGCCTGATCGCCGCCGGCTTCCAGGCGCCGACGGTGACGAAAGTGGCGCAGGTGTGGCGCCTGCCGGCGGGCGACGGCCTGTTCAACGCCATGCTCGAAAGCACCGTGCGCACGGCGGGGCTGCTGCGCGCGCAAAAGCCGACCGTGCTGAACAAGATCCGCGACGCGATGCGCGCCGCGGTGGAAAAATATACCCAACGGGGTGTCGTCAATTTGCCCATGCCCGCGCTGGTCGCATCGAGCGTAAAGCCTTAAATGAAACTTGTTCAATCGCTGCGCTTCGTTCAAGTCGTTCAAGACGTTCAAAGCGCTTTTTCGGAGGTGATGCTTGCGATGCGCTGGATCCGCTGAATGACGACTTGAACGTTTTGAACGATTGGAACGCGTTCTTCCATTCAAGGTCCGTGATGCGTTGCCAGCGGGCTTGAATCGGCCAGCTCCATCATCCGGCGCGCCAGCCGCTCGGTAAGCTCGGCGCGCCGTTCTCGCGCGCCGGCATCGTCCCAGAGATTGTTCATCTCGTGCGGATCGGCGGAAAGATCGTAAAGCTCGCCCCAGGAAACGCCTTCGTACAGCGTCAACCGGCTCTCGCGGGTAATCAGGCTGCGCGCGCGAAAGTTATTTTTCATGCCCATGTAGCCGCGCCGCTGATGTTCTTCGATCACAAGCGAATCGTGGCCGGCCTTTTCGCCGCGCAGCGCCGGCAAAAGACTCCGTCCCTGCATGCCGTTGTGCGCCGCGAGCCCGGCGCGGTCGAGAATCGTGTCGGCGATATCGAGCGTGCCGCAGAGGCACGAAGGAACCGAGCCGGCGGCGCCGGCGCCGGGCTCGCTCCAGATAAACGGCACGCGCACCAGCCCGCGGTAGTGCAGCGCCGCTTTGAGCAGCAGCTGATGATCGCCCATGAAGTCGCCGTGATCGCTGGTGAAGACGACCACGGTGTTTTCATCGAGGCGAAGCGTTTTGAGCCAGCCTAAAATGCTGCCGATGGCGTCGTCGATCATCGAGATCATGCCGTAGGTCAGCGCGATCGCTTCCTTCACTTCGCGCTCGCTGACCGCGAAGGCCCGCTGGCCGTCGCGGTTGCTCTTGTGGCGGGCGCGCTCCTCGTAAAGATGCTGCAAATGCGGCGGCAGCGCGCGCTCGCCGGCGTAAAACGACGGCGGCAGCTCGATCGCATCGGGGTCGTACAGGTCCCAGTAGCGGCCGGGCGGCGTGAAGGGATGGTGCGGGTCGGGAAAGGAGCATTGGAGAAAAAACGGCCGGCTGCGGTCCGTGCGCGAATAATTTTCCAGATACGCGATGGTCCGCTCGGCGACGTAGGCGGTCGGATAGAGCGATTCGGGCATGCGCGTGCGCCACGCCTGCGGCGCGCCGTAGCGGTTGCCGGGCAGTTGATTTTCCGGGCCGCGCAGGGAATCGGGATCGGGGTGGCGCGCTTTCAACCAGCGCGCGTAGTGGCCGACGGCTTTGTCGCCGTGGCCGATGGCGAGCTCCACGTGATCGAAGCCGTAGTAGGGAAGCGCCGGCTCGAAATTGGGCTCGCGCGCCCAGGTGGACGGCAGCTCCTGGTCGTAGCGCGCATGGCGGTCGAGCGCTTTGACCGCTTCGCGAAGCTCGTCCGGGGGCGCCGCGCGGCGCGGATCGGGCTCAGGCATGCCGGCCACCGGCGCGTTGCCGTTGATGCTTTGCAGGTGGCACTTGCCGATGAGCGCGGTGGCGTAACCGGCGGCGCGCAGAATATCGACGAAGGTTGTCGCGCTGAGCGGCAGCGGAATGCCGTTCTGGCGCGCGCCGTGAAGCGATGGCATGCGCCCGGTCATCAACGTCGCGCGATTGGGCATGCAGATCGGCGTTGCCACGTAAAAATTCTCGAAGCGCGCGCTGGCTTGAGCGAGACGGTCGATATGGGGTGTCTTCACGATGGAGTTGCCGTAGCAGCCCAGATGATCCGCTCGATGCTGGTCGGTGATGATCAAAAGAAAATTCGGTCGGTTCGCCATGCAAGCCCCTTCGTCCGCTCCGGCTTATCACAGCGTACAGTTAATGGAAATGCGCGGGGCGCTCATCCATAGAGAATCGTCTTGCGCAGCCATAGAGAGAAATGTAGTGGAGACTTTCTCGCCGCCGTAATATAGAAACTGCGCCGTAAGATGTTTCAGCGCAGAGGAGGCAAAATGATATTGATTCGAAAGGTTCAATTGGCTTTCGGCGCGGCGTTGCTGTTGTGCGGCGTCCAGTTGCAGGCGCAGACCGCGGTCATGAAGCAGTTCTCGCAGTTTCCCGGGGGCGGCCAGGGACTCTACTGGGTGCCGAGCAGCGGGCCGATCTCCAACGTGGCTTTTCTGGCGATTCACCGCACCGGGGATTATCTGGCGCACGTGTCCACCCAGGAGCTGCCAAAAAGAGGGTTCAGCGTTCTCGGCATGAATTCCCGCTTCAAGAACAACGAGGCATCGGTCAACTGGGAGCTGATTGCGCTCGACGTGCGCGCCGGGGTGCGATTTCTGCGCAGTCAGCCGGGCATCACCAAAGTCATCCTGATCGGCCACAGCGGCGGCGGTCCAACCACTTCGTATTATCAGGCAGTGGCGGAAAATGGTCCGAGCTATTGCCAGGGGCCGAACAAGCTCTCACCATGCTCGAGCAGCCAATTGGCCGGCTTTCAGCCGACCGATAAAGCCGACGGCATTGTCTTCATGGACGCTCATCCCGGCAACACGGTCAACGGACTGCGCAGCCTGAACGCTTCGGTAAAAAAAGAAGACAGCCCGTTTCATCCGATCGACAAGAAACTCGATCCCTTCAGCGTCGCCAACGGCTTCAATCCAAATCCGCAAGGAGATTCTGTCTATTCCGACAAATTCGTCAAAGCCTACACCGACGCTCAATCCCGGCGCATGAACGATCTCATCGAAGAGGCGCTGCGAATACGCGGCGGCATCGCGGCGGGCACAAATCCGCTCTTGGATACCGATGCGTTCATCGTCTACCGCGACAGTGCGCGGTTGTCGGATTTCAGCACCGGAGTCTGGAGGGGGACTCTCCATCCGGCGAAGCTCCTCAAGAACGACGGCACCATCGACGCTTCGAAGGTGGTCAATACCGTGCGCGTGCCGGACGGCGAAGGCAATCAGAATACCGATTCGTCTCTGGACGGGGCCATGTTTCTCACTGTGACTTCGTTCCTGAGCGCCAACGCGATTCGTTCGACCAATTCACTCCTTGGCATCGACTGGTGCTCGAGCAACAATTCCACTCCATGCGCGGTCTCCTATCTTTCACCGGCAACGCCGATCTTGGTCATGTCCATGCAGGGCCATTATTTTATTCGCGACGGTGAGCAGATCTATGAAATGTCGACGAGCGCCGACAAGGATTTTGTCGTCGTTGAAGGCGCGACCCACGGTCTGGGCCCGTGCGCGCCGTGCTCGGCGCTGCACGGCGGCGCGGACTACAGCAACGCGCGCATCAATCTGTTCAACTACGTGGCGAGTTGGGCCAAAGCGCGTTTCTAAAACGGAGAATAGCCGCCCAAAGCCGCCGGTCGCCGCGCTGCGACCGGCGGCATTATTTTTGGCCGGTCAAGCTACGGAACGCTGCGGCAGCTCCGGCGGCGCAGCGGCGTTGACCGCTTCGGGCGGTGCGGCTGCGGCGCGCAACATTCCCAGGAATTCGCGCGCGCTGGGTGTGAGCTCTTCTTCCTGTTGATAGATCAACACCGACTGGTTCGCCAGGGTTGCGAGGTCTTTGACGTTGACGATTTTGAGCACGCCGCGCCGAATCTCCTGGCTCAGGTGCGCGGCCATCAAAACGCCGACGCCCATTCGTTCCATGACGGCGCTCTTGACCGCCTCGGCGGAATTGCACTCCATCATCACGTTGGGTGCGATTCCCAGCGCCTCAATATGCTGAAGTAGATCGAGAGTCGCGGCGCCGGTGCGGCCGCTGGCAGTTTTATGGATGATCAGCGGCTGGCGCGCGAGATCGCGCAAGCTGCACCGTCGCTTTTTGGCCAGTCGGTGACCGGTGGCGGCGAAAATCACCACCTTTTCGCTGCGAAACGGCTCCTGTTGGTATCCGACGAGATCCGAAGAGGGGTGGGTGATCACAGCGAGATCGATTTTACGGTTGAGCACCAGGAGCTCGATGGCGCGGCTGCTGCGGGTCTGCAGAATCACTTGCAGATCGGGATGGCGCTTCTTGAAGGCGCCCAGAAGCGACGGCAGAATCGAGACCGAGGGGGCGTGAGAACCGCCGACTGACAGGATCTCGCGCTTCGCGCCGCGCGCGGCTCGATACTTTTCTTCCAGCCGTTCGATGCGCTGGAGAATCTCGCGCACCTCGGCCTCAAATTTTTTTCCCTCCGGCGTCAGTTCGATGCCTTTGCCGGATTTGACGTAGAGCTTTATGCCGCAGGACTGCTCGACGCTTTTGACCTGTTGAAAGACCGAAGGCTGGCTGATGTGGAGCTCCCTGGCGGCGTTGGTGATACTGCCGTGTCGAGCGACCGCGGCAACTATTTTTAGCTGGTGCAGCGTCATTGCCACTCTTTTCCCGCTCCCTCGAAAGGGGCTGTAAAATATCCCTCCGTTGGGATTGAACGCTGGCTGCTTTTAGCCCAGCCCCGGAGAATTATCAATAGAGTTCTCTCTATTGATAGCATTGAAATAAAAGTATTTTACTTGTGCCGCGCCAGCCGCTAAATAGTGCTTACTTCTCGAGGAGGTGAGCGATGAAAAATAGCATTGGAATCGGGCTCCGTTCGCTTGCGCTCGCAGTGGCGCTGGGCGCCGGGTTGAATGTTGCCCAGGCGCAACTGCAGCCGACCACCAACGTCGTGGTGACGGCGGATTTGAACAGCGGCGGGCAGACCAACGTGCTGGCGGCGCGGTTGCGCCGGCCGACGACCGACGTGCTTGGCAAAGCGCACATCGGTGTCTTCGTGATGCACTCGTTTTCGGGCTATCAGAATTTCGCCGGTTGCAACGCTCTGGCCCAGCGCGGCTTCACCGTGCTTTGCGCCGACAGCGTGTTTACGGGCCGGGAGAATGATTATTACGGCTACGAGCAGCACGCCCCGGGCATCCGTGCCGGAATCAACTACCTGAGGAGCATTGCAGCCACGGCGACGTTGCCGGCGATTTCCAAGGTCATCATTTTCGGTCACAGCATGGGCGCGCCGATGATGGCGTTTTATCAAAACGTTGCCGAGAACGGCGCGGCGGTCGCTTGCCAGGGGCCGGAGAAGATTCTTCCCTGCGTCGATAGCAATCTGCACGATCTGCCCAAGGCCGACGGCGTCATTTTGTTCGACGCGCATCTGGGCGACGGGCTCGCCACGTTCACGTACGTGGATCCGGCGCTGGCGAACAATACGTTCTCCTGCGAGCCGCGCAAGCGCCAGGACGATATGTTCCTTGCGCAGAACGGGTACGTTCGCAATCCCGGCGCATTGGACGACAACAGCGCGTCATACAGCAAGCATTTCAAAAAGACTTTTCTAGTCCATCAGGCCGTGCGCAACGCCGACCTGCTAGAAATCGCCCAGGAGCTTTTGCAACAGCACCGGGCGCAAACCGGCAACCCGAACGACATGGGCGATTCGATTTCGTTCGTGGTGCCCGGCTCGAACGGGGCGCGGTTGTGGCAACCCGATACCGGACTTCTGCGCTCCACCCAGAAAAAGCACGTGCTTCTGGCCCGCGACGGAACCCGTCCGGTGCAGCTCATTCACTCGGTGCGGCCGCCATCGGGAAACCTGGGCGCGCTCGATTGCGACGAGTCGACTCGCTCGGTCAATGTTCACGTTTGGCTCGGCTCTCGCGCTTTGCGCGCCACGCCCGGTCGTTACAATCAAACCGAAAACGACATTACCGGCGTAGATTACTCTTCCTCGGCGACCAGCACGGTGGATGCGGTCAAGGGCATCGGCAAGCACCCCAACGGTAATCAATCGACCACACCGCTTCTGATCATCGCGAATACGGGGCATTATTTTCTGCGGCCCGATGAGATCGTCTACGATAACGCCTACACGAAAGATAAGACCATCGCGTTCTCGGAAGGCGCGGTTCACGGTGGCGGCCCCTGCGCGCAGTGCACGCGGATTATTCTGAACGATCCCAATTTATCGACAACTGCGGCAAACGCGTACTGGACCGATCCGGCCGGCAACGGACCGGCGGAACGTTCGTGGAACTTTATGGCGGAGTGGCTGAGCGCGCGATACTGAGACTCCGCGATCGAGCCTGCTCCAGAAAGGCGGTTTCCGATACCCGATCGGAAGCCGCCTTTTTATCCGACGACCGCTGTCTTTGCCGCCGGTTTTTTCTGTAGTAAACAGAATCATGATCGATGCGGCGGTGGTGATCCCCGTCTATCGCTCGCTCGACGGCGAGCTTCACATCGTCATGATTCTGCGCAAACCGGGCGGCGTGCACGGCGGGCAGATCGCTTTTCCCGGCGGCAAGCACGATCCATCGGATGAGACGATGCTCGACACGGCGTTGCGCGAGTTTCGCGAAGAGCTCGGGCTCACGATCGAGCGCAGCGACGTCCTGGCCGAGCTGCCCCTGGAGCAGACGCGCACGACCGGTTATCGCGTGTTTCCGTATCTCGCGCGGATCGCGCCGCCGGAGCGCTGGCAGCTCGCCGAGCGCGAGATCGCCGAGCTTCTCGACGTGAAGCTCCGCGATCTCACCCGGCCCGATGCCCACGACAAGATGATCGAGCGTTTTCCGACCTGGCAAAAGGCCGAGCGGGTTTCGTACTATCGGGTCGGCGAGCACCGGCTCTGGGGGCTGTCCTATCGGATCCTGCAACCCATCATTCCGCGGCTCGTCGCCGGGGAATGGGATGTGTGAGGCGTGTGCCGGCGCGAGATCAGAATTTTACGAAAATTTCCTTCGCTTCCTCTCCGGTGAGCTGCTTGATCGTGGAGATGCGGTCGCTGAATTCTTTGAGCGTGCCGAGCGATGCCGGGCCCATGTCGATCAGGATCGAGAACAGCGAAAAACCCAGGCGCTCTTTTTCCGCGCGGAATTTTTCCGCCCACTCGAGATCCACCTGGCATTCGCCGTCGGTGATGAAAACAATGTCGCCCTTCTTGAAGCGCGATTCGCGCAGGCAATCCAGCGCCGCGTCCAGCGGCGTTTGAAAATCCGTGCCGCCGCCGGGAAAATATTCAGCCAGATCCATCACGGTTTGAGTCTCGACTTCGTAGCGGTCGCGCGGGTTCATGTCGAGCACCTGCAGCGGCGTTTCCGCCGAGGAAAAGCAGATCGAGCGGAACCGGCGGCGCTGTTTGCGGGCGATTTCCAACAGCGTCAGGGTGACCGCCTTCGACCAGATCTCCTTGTCGCCGGACATGGACGAGCTGCCGTCGAGGCAGACGATCATCGGTCCTTTGCCTTTTTCCTCCACGCCGCGCAGCGAATACTGAATCAGCTCCTGGTCGAGAAAACGCCGGTAGAAATCCTTGCGCAGCAGCGGATGGTGCAAGCTCAAGAGCTCGTGCGGCAGCAGGCGATGCAGCGCGTCGCCTTGCTCGACCTCGAGTAACTCTTCGCTGGAGCGCTCGAAAACTTTTTTCCGAAGCGCGAGCGCGCTGAGCTTCATGCGTCCGACCATGCGCGCGAGCTTTTTGAGCTTTTCATTGCCGGCGAGCCGCCGGCCGAGCTCGAGCTTCTGTCCGGGAGGGGTGCGCGCGCCGGTACCAATGGTTTCGCCCCAGGTCTCGGCTTCCTGGGCGGCGTCCTCCAGCTCCCGCGCGGTTTTGATCGCTTCGGCCTGGAGGCGATTGGCCGCCTGGGATTCGATACGCTTCAAGTCATCCTTGAGCTGTTGGGTCTTATGGCGCAGCAATGCCTCGGCGCCTTGCACCTCGCCGGCCATTCGCTCCTTGGCCTGCTGCAGCGCCTTCTTGCCTTCTTCCGACATCTGGTCTTCGGGAATCGTATCGGCGTTGTCGTATTGTTCGATTTTTTCGCCGACCAGCTCCTCTTGCTTCCGGATGTCCCAGAGGTCGCGCAGGTCGCGGCGAGTGAGGAATTTTTCTTCGCGCACGAGCGCGAGCAGCCGCTCGCCCAGGATCAAGGTCGAAAGCCCCGCACGGGCTTCGTTGAGCAGGGTCTGCTCGCGCAGGAATTCGTATTGCGGGCCTTCGTGAACCGCGCGCAGGAATTTCTGATTCAACAGCGCGCTGGGCAGCACTTCGGAGTCCCTCCGATAGATGATGTTGTACTTGAAGAGCAGGCAAAAAATGTCCTGCAACAACGAGCCGAAGTGCGGCAGCAGCGCGCCGCCCCTGGCTTCCAGCTCGCGCAGCGACGGCGACTCGGCACGCAGCTGGCCCCAGACGCGCAGGTCGTAGGCGTCGTTCTCGAGCCAGAAAGTATTCTTCGGAAGAGGTTGAAAAACCCGTTTGGGCGGCGCTTTTGGTTTACGCCCGGACGCCATCAGAACTGCTCCAGCATGTCTTTCTGCAGCTGCTCGATCTCGCTGCGGACGGTTTGAACGCGCTCCAGCGGCCGGCCCATGCGCTGCGCCTTTTCCATGATCTGGTCGACCTTGGTCAAAATATTTCTGAGCTTGGTGTGAAGCTCGATCAGCGCGCGGGCGCGCTCGTCGCTGGTGCGGCCGGACTGCAGCGCCGAATCACGGATCTCGCGCGACTCGTAGAGCAGCTCGGTGATTTCCTCTTCGTAGCCGAGCAGCAGCTCGCGAATCGTTGCGCGCACCTGCTCCTGCTCCGCGGGATCGCGCCAGAGCACATGCTCGAGGAAAAAAAGATGCTTCTCGTAGACTGCGGTTTCGCCCTCGAGAAACGCGCAGGCCTGCAGCAAAGCCAGCGATTGGCGATAGCGGCGGTCGGAGGCCTGGATATTTTTCTTGTTCAGCTCGCGGCGGATGTCGGCGATGCTGCGAAAAACGTGGCTCGGCAGCGCGACGTCGCGCACCTGCCGCTGCAATTCGTTCAGCTCCGGCAGCGTCAGGCTGGTGCGCTCGGGCGTCTTCTGGGATTCGAGCATGCGCAGAAAGCGGAAATCCTCGGCGATATAGCCGACGACGAAGCGCAGCAGGAAGCGATCGTAGAGCGCGGTCAGCTCCTCTTCCTCGGGCAGCTCGTTGCTGGCGCCGAAAAGCGTGAGCAGCGGCACCTGCACCCGTTCCTTGCCGTTGTGAAACAGACGCTCGTTGATCAGGGTCAGAATTGCATTCAGAATCGATGAGTTGGCTTTGAATATCTCATCTAAAAAAGCAATGTGCGCCTCGGGCAGCTTGGCGGCGGTGACGCGGCGATAATCGTCCTGCTCGAGCGCTTTCAAGCTCACCGCGCCGAAAATTTCCTCGGGCGTGGTGAAGCGGGTGAGCAGCCACTGAAAATAATTGGCCCCCTCGATGCGGCGGCAAAGCTCGTCGGCGAGCATCGACTTCGCCGTGCCCGGCGGGCCGATGATGAGCAAATGATGCGACGACAGCAGCGCGGCGAGGGCGCCGTCGATCAAATCGCTGCGCTCCAGGAAAGTTTGCTTCAGCTCTTCGCGAATCCTTTTCAGTTTCTCTTGCGGTCCCATGGCGGCGTTACTCGACAGCGTAGCAAAGGGCCCGGTTATAGACAAACAAGGGGCTTGCCAAAAGCTTGTCGATAGGAGAAAAACAAGCGCGGAGGAGACCTGAGATTATGCGAAAATTTATTTTTTACTGGCTGTTTGCCGCGGCTGCCGTTGCGGGCTGGCGGGGCGTGCTCCATGCCCAGGATGCAAAGTTGATCGAGGCGGCCAAAAAAGAAGGCGGCAGGGCGGTGGTTTACGGCTCGCTCGAAAACGATACCATGGATCTGATTTCGGCGGCGTTCAAAAAGAAGACCGGCTTGGAAGTGGATTTTTGGCGGGACTCGGCCAACAAAGTAACGGACCGGGTGGGAGCGGAGTTTCGCGCCGGCAAGCCGCAAGCGGACGTCGTGCTGACCACCACGTCGACCATGCAACTGGCGCATAAGGACGGCCTTTTGGCCAAGTACGATTCGCCCGCGGCCAAAGCTTTTCCGAAAAATGTGATCGATCCCAATCTCGGTCCCGCCTATCGCAGCACCGTGATCGGCGTCGTCTATCACACCGGCATCGTCAAAGCCTCGGAGGCGCCCAGATCTCTCGAAGATCTCGCCAGGCCGCAGTACAAGGGCAAAGTCGTTTTTCCCGATCCGAGCCAGCACACGACCACGGCGCAGTGGCTGGCGAGCCTGCACAAGATCATGGGCGTCGAGAAAGCCAACAAGTTTATCCACGACTTCGCCGCGACCAAGCCGCTGCTGGTGCCGTCGCTCACACCCGCGGGCGAGCGCATCACGACCGGCGAGACGCCGATCGGCGTGGCGTTTCTCAAAAACGTCGTCTTCTACGGCCGCAACGGCGTGCCTCTCGATTACGTGCGGCTCGGCAAATTCATGGGCGATGGCCAATCGATCACGCTTGCGGCGAAGGGACCGCACCCCAACGCCGGCAAGGCTTTCATGGACTTTTTCCTGGGCGAGGAAAGCTTGAAGATCATGGCCAACATCGGCGAGTTCGTTACGCGCAAGGGAATTTATCCGCCGCTGCCCGACGCCGACAAGATCCAACTCGTCGACATGGTCGAAATGGACAAGAAAGCGTTCGCGGAAAAAATGGCGGAGTACAAAAAGATCTTTTTGCAAAACTGATCTTGAGACCGCATGTGTTCCAATCGTTCCAGGGGTTCCAGTCGTTCCAGTCGGTTTTCGGAAAACCTGCAAGATGATGACCGATAACGAATGGGATGTCATTCTGATCGGCGCCGGGCAAAACAGCTTTGCCCTCGGCACCTATCTCGGCAAAGCCGGGCTCAAGACGGTGATTTGCGAGAGCCGGTTGGAGAACGGCGGGCGTCTGGCGAGCGAGGAAATCACCCTGCCGGGCTACTGGCACAACACGCTGGCTTATTTTCAGGACAATCGAGAACGCTCGCTGGTCTGGAAAGAGCTCGACTGGGCCGACGGCTATCACGCCGAGTTTGTCGCGCCGCCGGTGGTGAGCGCGCTCTTGTTCGCCGGCGGACGATCGATTGCGCAGCATCAATCAGCCGAGGCAAGCGCCGCGGCCGTCGAACAATTCTCGCCGGGGGATGGCGCGGCCTGGCGCGCGACGTGCGAGCGATTCCGGCCGCTCATCCACGATTACTTGATCCGTTACTACCACACGCGCCCGGAACAGACGGCACACGTGCTGCGGGAGCTCGAGAGCCAGCCTGACGGCAAGGAGTTTCTGCGCCTCTGGCGGTTGCCGCCGCGTCAGGTCATCGATGAGCTTTTCGCAAGCGCCGCGGTTAAAACTCTGGTGCTGTCCCAAATGGCGATTCCGCGCGGCGTTGCACCGGATTACCCGGGCGGCGGCATCGAAGTGTTGCGGATGGTCGCTGGCGACGAAAAGCCGGAACTGGCGCGCGGCGGGTCGCATTCGATCGCGCAGGTTTTGCAGCGCGCCTACGTGCACAGCGGCGGGCAGATCCGCGCCGTGCATCATGTGGAAAAAATTCTCGTCGACGAAAACGGTCGCGCGGCGGGAGTGCGGCTGCGCGACGGCCGCGAGTGGAAGGCGCGCCTGGCGGTGGTCTGCAATGGCGATCCGTATGCGACGTTTGTCGAAATGATCGGCGAGGATCATCTGCCGCGCACTTTCGTCGAGCGGGTGAAAGACATTCAGCCCGATGAGTTTTCTTATTTCCAGGTTCATCTGGCGCTGAAGGCGCCGGTGCGCTACGCGCTGCACGAAGCCGGCGATGCCGCGGTGGGGCAGGCGATGAGCGTCAGCATGGGACCGGAGACGCCGGCCGATATCGAAGCGATGTGGCAAGAAATCCGCGCCGGCGAATTTCCCGAGCATGTCTGTCTGCACGCGATCTGTCCGACGGCGTTCGATCCGTTGCAGGCACCGAAGCCCAAGCACGCGGCGTCGGTGTATCTGCCGGTGCCGTTTCAACTGAAGGGAAAGCGCCCGGAAGACTGGGTGAAGCTCAAGAACAGCTTCATGGACGCGGTGGTGAAAATCTGGCGGCGCTACGCGACCAACCTCACCGACGAAAACATCGAGATGAAAGTGGCGATGGACCCGTATTATATTTCCGGCCGTTGGCCGAACATGCGCCGCGGCTCGGTGTGGGTGGCGCGCAAAGTTGCCAGTCAAATGGGCGCGCAGCGGCCGATCGAGCAGATCGCCGATTACCGAACGCCGATCGCGCGTCTGTATCAGATCGGCGTGGCAACGCATCCCGCGGACGCCGTGATCGCGGGCTCGGGCTACAACTGCTTCCAGGTAATTAAAGAAGATCTGAAACTCGGTTAGGCACCGACCGAATGGAACGATTGGAACGTTTGAAACTTTTGGAACGGGTTGGTTCCAAGGGTTTCAATTGTTCCAGAGGTTCCAGGGGCATCGAACAAGCTCAGCTATGGCTAAAATAATGGAATACGACGGCGTCGTCATCGGCGCCGGCCACAACGGCATGATCTGCGCCGCGTACCTGGCAAAGTGCGGGCAGAAGATCATGGTCGTGGAAAAAAATATGGAAGTGGGCGGCGGTCTGGATTCGCACGAAGACCGCAACTATCCCGGCTTCTGGCACAACATCCACTCGGTCTTTCATCGCGGTCTGATGATGCTGCCGTGGTTCAAGGATCTGGAGCTGGAAAATTTCGGCATCCACTACTACCGGCCCGATCCCGGCGTCGTGCATCACTTTCTCGACAAAACTTATCTCGGCTGGTTCGCCGACGTGAAGCGCACGGTCGAGACCATCGAGCGCTTTTCCAAAAAAGACGCCGCTTCGTTCATGGATATCTGGACGCGCTGGCAACCGGTGGTGCAGAAAATCGTTTTCACGGAGACTTATGCGGTGCCGCTGCCGATGGAAGAGAAGCGTCCGCTCCTGGAGAAAATTGCCGAGGGGCGCGAGTATTTGAAATATTTCGACACCACGCCGGAGGAATTCGTCCTCAAGCACTTCGAGCATCCGCGCGTGCGCGCGTTCATCGCTTTTCTCGGCGTCATGCGCGGCTACGAGCTCGACGCGCCGCAGACCGGCTATTTGATCCCCGCGATGATCGCCTGGGGCGTCAATCCCCAGCTTTGCCGCGGCACCTCGCACGCGCTCGGCGACAATCTGGCGCACATGCTGTCGCACAACGGCGTGGATTACATCGAAGCCAACGGCGTCGAGCGGATTCTTGTCGAGCGCGGCCAGGCGACGGCGGTGGTGCTCGAAGACGGCACGGTGATCCAGGCGCGCAAGTTCATCGCTTCCAACGTCAATCCGGTGGAAACCTTTATCAAGCTCGTCGGCAAAGAGAATCTCGAACCCGAGTTCGCCGAGCTGGCAGCAAATTTTCGCTTTTCCAAGACGACGCCGATCTTCGCCGTCAACCTGGCGTTGAACGAGCGGCCGCAGTACATCACGGAAGAAAAGCACCCCGAGGTCGCCGGCTCTTTCATGCATATCGTCGGCCTGGACGAATATCAGGATCTGGTGAATCTCTTCGAGGACTGCCGCACCGGCCAGTTGCCGCGCAAGCCGTTCATGAACGGGGCGACGCCGTCGTATCACGACCCGACCCAGGCGCCGCCGGGCAAAGCGACGGCGTTCATGTGGCAGCTGATGACTTACAATCTGTGGGGCAATCCATTGAACTGGGACAAAGCGCGCCACGACTGGTTCTACAAGCAACTCGCCGTCTGGCAGAAATTCGCGCCGAATCTGGACGAGAGCAATATTCTTTCCACCGATTCGACCACGCCGCTCGACATCGAGCGCCACGACAAAAACATGTACTGCGGCGACTGGATGGTCGGCGAATATTCCGGCGATCAGGCGCTGGAAAACCGGCCGTTTCCCGGCTGGGGAAATTATCGAACGCCGATCGACGGTTTATTTATGTGCGGCTCGTCCTGCCATCCCGGCGGCAACATCACCGGCGCGCCGGGCTACAACGCCGCGAAAGTGATTGCGGAGTCGCTTGGGCTCAAAACTTGGTGGAATCCAGTCGACATGCGCGAGCATCTGAAAGGGCTGCGATGAGGTTGGCAGGGCGTGTGGCCATTGTCACAGGCGGCGCGCGGCACATCGGCGCGGCTTACTGCCGCAAGCTCGCGGAAGAGGGAGCAGCGGTCGTCGTCGCCGACGTTCTCGACGGTGAGCCGGTGGCGAATGAGATTCGATCGAAGGGGGGCAAAGCAATTGCGCTCAAAGTCGACGTCTCGAAGGAAGAAGACACAACGCGAATGGCCGCCGAGGCGGTGAAAGCCTTCGGCCGCATCGACATTCTCGTCAACAACGCGGCGATCTTTATCGCCATCGAGCGTCATCCGTTTTATGAGATCAGCGCCGAAGAATGGGACAAAGTCTCCGCGGTCAATATCAAGGGCCCGTTTCTCTGCGCCAAAGCCGTCTTCCCGCAGATGAAAGAGCAGAAGAGCGGCAAGATCATCAACATCTCTTCGTCGACCGCGTACTGGGGCACGCCGAATTTTCTTCACTACGTCGCGTCGAAAGCAGCGCTGATCGGCATGACACGCTCGCTCGCGCGCGAGGTCGGCGATTACGGCATCTGCGTGAACGCCATCGCGCCGGGTCTGGTCGAGCACGAAGGCCAGACCGCACCCAAAGCGCTGACGGAACTCCAACTCAAAGCGCGTTCGATCAAACGCCTGCAAACGCCCGACGATTTGATGGGCACGCTTGTGTTTCTCTGTTCGTCGGATAGCGACTTTATGACCGGCCAGGCGATTGTCGTCGACGGCGGGAGCGTGTTTCATTGAGTCGGACGCGTCCCGGTCGGGCATATCGAGTTTTCGCAGACCAGTATCTTACGGCACGAGCGGCTGTGAAAAATGTTTGACAATAATCTGGAAACTAAAGAAAATCCGACCACTCGAATGAATTCAAAAGATCGGCAATCGCAGACCCGTATACTCACAAGTTAGCCATGGCTGGAGAAGGTGATACATGAGCGACGATTTCTCCCACCGCAAAGAAGAGTACCTAAGCCTTCGGAAAGAAATCGAATCGATGCTACTGGAGCTTTCGACTCTCGAAAAGAATTGTGTGCTGGCAATCGCTGCAGTCTACGCATGGCTTGCCGCCCCGCCTACGACGCACTCCAGACTCTCACCCTTTCATGCCATTGTGGCGTGGGGAATCCCGCTGTTCCTCCCCATATTCGGGTCCTTGCGAGCGTATAGCATCAACAACCATTTCGGCACTATTCGAAAATATATATTGTCCATCGAAGACGTTACCGCGAAGAGCGATAACACCTTTAAGGGTTGGGAGCATTTTTTTCGTCCGACGAGCGCCAAGGAACACAAACCAGAATCCGCATCTGGTTTTGGTGCTGCCTAATCGCCTCAACTTTGATCGTTTGGGCCGTAAGTTGGTGCCAAGGCTAACGAATCATTGCAGCGGGCCGCTGAATTCGCGCGTTAGACAGACTCGTACCAATGGCAACTTCGCAGAATCTACGATTTGGAGCGACGGTTCCAGCGGACGCTGAATTCGATCATCCACCAGGAGCAACGTTGATGCGGAGATTATCTGCGGAGTTGAGTACGGCAGGGTGGCGTACCAATGAGATGGACAATTGGCACGATTGTGGTTGGTCAGTTTTGTGTAGCCGTGGTTGTGGCCAACTGCAGGTCGCATTGAGTCAGATTCATAACGACGAGTGGATGCTCCTGGTTGTTCCTCAGCGAGTGCCTGGATTTTTCGGTGGGCTGGTTGGTAGCAAGCCATCTGCGACTGCTGCGGAAGTTTACGAGTTGGCGGTTTCCGTTCATCGGGCGCTTTCGGTCGCCGGTTTTCTTGGTAGCCCGCGGTGGCGGTGGGACGGATTTCCCGATGATGAGCATTCGACACCAGAACCGCACGCTGTCTAACGTTCGGCTTGAAGCGGATTTTCGGGCCCGCTCGCTTAGCTCGCTGGCCTCGGCCGCTCAGCCTTGAGCGTTGTTTAGATCTCACACCCGCATGACGCGACTGTTTGTATGCTTGATGTTCTTAGCTTCGGGAGCATTGGCGGCTGACATCCCGAAAAAGTCTGCCCCAAATCATCGCGCGCAACTACCGTGATCCGGTAGGTTCCAGCCGGCTAAACGCAAAGAGCGAGGCAAGATCCGAAGCGCGCTTCGAGGTTAAATAGGTGCGTATGCGATCTAACAATGGGCTTGAGACGGAGCCTCGACACGCTCGCTGCGCTCACCGGCTCGTCCGTCAGTCAAAAGTTAGGCGGCGGATTTGCCGCGTCGCGCGGTAACATTCTCCTATGCGGAGGAAAGAGTAGGCCATGGATCATCCAGTCGTCTCGCATGAAGAGTGGCTCGCCGCTCGAAGGGCGTTGTTGGAAAAGGAAAAGGACTTTACTCGCCAGAGCGATGAGCTGAGTCGCCAGGTTCGCGACCTGCCCTGGGAAGTCGTGAGTAAAGACTATGTGTTTGACGGTGCGGAAGGCAAAGAAACGTTGGCTGATCTCTTCGCCGGCCGAAGCCAATTGGTGATTTATCACTTCATGTTCCATCCGGATGACAAAGCGGGTTGCCCACACTGCTCACTTCGGGCGGATGGCTTTGACGGCATCGGTGCACACCTGAATCAGAGAGATGTGACGATGGTCGTGGTGTCGCGGGCGCCGCACAGCAAGCTGGCGGAGTACCAAAAGCGGATGGGGTGGCGCTTCAAGTGGGTATCCTCTGGCGGTGGCGACTTTAACTTCGATTATCAGGCGTCGTTCACTCCAGAAGAAACGGCGGCTAAGCGTGCCCTCTACAACTTTACCGTGCGTGACCCCAAGGCGCGCGAGCGAGAGGGGCACAGCGTCTTCTTCAAAGACGAGAATGGAACCGTGTTCCACACTTACTCTTGTTACGACCGCGGCAACGACAAGCTCAACATCCACTATCACTATCTGGATATCGTTCCCAAAGGACGCGATGAAGGGGGGCGTGGTCCGTATTGGGTGCGCCGTCGCGACGAGTACGGTCGCTAGGCCGTACACGATTTCATGAATCCCGACTTCGGCGCCACATCAAAAGATTATGCCCGTCATCGTGCGGGGTTTCCTGATTCGCTGTTTGAGCGGCTTGCAACATTCGGAATCGGCCTGCCGGGACAACGTATCGTCGATCTCGGCACGGGCACTGGAACTCTTGCCCGCGGGTTCGCGCGCCGCGGCTGCCGTGTGATCGGCATCGATATTTCCGAAGCAATGCTTCAGGCGGCGCGGGCAAGATGGTGCGCGTGACGGTAGGGTGGGCGGAGGCGCAACGCCGATACCCACCGTTCCGAAGCGATGGGTATCGCTTGCGCTCAACCCATCCTACGAAGAAACAAACACAGAGTAGATTACGGGGGTTCCTGTGCCAGATCAATCAAAGCCGATCGCCATTATCGCATCCGAGGTGCCTGCACGAAGTCAACCCTCCGCCTATCCTGAGCCGTTCGCGTCGCGCATGGCCGGGCGCGAGAAGCGTCCGCTCGGCGATTTCTTCGGCCTTACGAATTTCGGTGTCAATCTTACGCGCCTCGCTCCGAAAGCAGTTTCGGCGCTTCGCCACGCGCACACCAAACAGGACGAGTTGATTTACATTCTGAAAGGTCACCCGACGCTGCACACCGACGAAGGTCGGACTCGGCTATCGCCGGGCATGTGCGCCGGGTTCAAAGCAGGCACCGGCAACGGCCACCGATTGATCAATGAGACCGACGAGGATGTGCTCTATCTCGAAGTGGGCGATCGAACGCCCGGCGACGAAGGCAGCTACCCGGACGACGACCTCAAAGCGCTGATGGTCGAGGGCAAGTGGAAATTTGTGCACAAGGACGGTTCGCCGTATTGAGTGTTTTGAATGCGGCGGCGCTCAGCACGAACCGAGAGATTCCAAATAATCGAGCATTTTCCGTTCATGCTGAGCCTCTCGAAGCATTCCGAATCAATTTAAACAGCCTGCCAATAATTTCGTCGCCCTTTGGTCGCTGCTGTTTTCTATTGCATCTCGCCGGCTGCGTTCGTTATATTTCACCTATGGCTGAACATGATCACGAACACGACGAAGGCTCTCATCTCACCGAGATGGATCTGCGGGTGCGCGCGCTCGAAACCATTTTAGTTGAGAAGGGGTATGTCGAAACCGCAGCGCTGGATCGCATCGTCGAGTTGTATGAAACCAAAATCGGGCCGCACATCGGCGCGCAGTTGATCGCGAAGGCGTGGAGCGATCCCGGCTTTCGCCGGGCGCTGCTCGAGGACGCAAGCAAGGCGGCGCAGGCGTTTGCCGAAGTGGGACGGGTCGGCGATCATCTGATCGCCGTCGAGAACACGCCGCAGGTGCACAACATGATCGTGTGCACGCTGTGCTCGTGTTATCCGACCGATGTGCTCGGTCTGCCGCCGACCTGGTACAAATCCTTCGCCTATCGCTCGCGCACCGTGAAGGAGCCGCGCGCGGTGCTCGCGGATTTCGGCGTGGCGTTGCCGCCTGAGACCGAGATCCGGGTTTGGGATTCGACGGCGGAGACGCGCTATCTGGTCGTGCCGATGCGGCCCGCCGGAACCGAGGGCTGGAGCGAAGCGCAGCTCGCCAAATTGATCACGCGCGACTGCATGATCGGCGCTGGTCTGCCGAAAAATCCCGGCGAGGTGGCGTAATGGACGGCGTGCACGACATGGGCGGCATGGACGGGTTCGGCAAGGTCGAGCCCGAGCCCAACGAGCCGGTATTTCATCATCGCTGGGAAAGCCGCGTGCTGGCGATGAGCCGCGCGCTCGGAGTTTTCCGCGCGTGGACGATCGATACCAGCCGCTACGCCATCGAAAAGCTGGCGCCGTCGGTGTATTTGACCCGCTCCTATTACGAGAAGTGGTTTCTGCGCAATCAAAGCCTGCTCATCGAGCGCGGCCTCATCGACGCCGACGAAGTTGCCGCCGGGCGCGCACTGCGTCCGGCGAAAAATCCGACGCGCGGTCCGTTTTCGCTGGCGGACGTGGAGAAGGTCACCAAACGCGGCTCGTACAGCCGGCCGGCGGCTGCGCCGGCGCGCTTCAAGCCCGGCGATCGGGTGCGTACGAAAAACATTCACCCGGCGACCCACACGCGCCTGCCGCGCTACGCGCGCGGGCACGTGGGAGTGGTGGAGCGCGTGCACGGCGCGCACGTCTTTCCCGATTCCGTGAGCACCGGCAGAGGCGAAGATCCGCAGTGGCTTTACACCGTGCGCTTCGATGCTCGGGAGATCTGGGGCGGCGACGCGGACCCGAAACTGAAAGTCTCCATCGAAGCGTTCGAGCCGTATCTCGAGCATGCCTGAGCCATTGCGCCCGATATTAGCTGTCCACATCCGAATGGGCTGCGTGGACTAAACTGTGCTTCGCGGAGTAGAATCGGAATAATGCTGTGCCGCCCAAGGTGAGGGAACTGATCGCACAACTGGAGAGCGCCGGTTTTGTTGATCGAGGCGGTAAGGGCAGCCATCGGAATTATGTTCATCCGAGGATAGCGAGACCAGTAACGGAATTCGGCAAACCTGGAGACGACGCCAAACGTTACCAGGTGAGAGCCGTGCAGCTTGCGATCGAGGAGTCGAAGAAATGAAGGACAGCGCAAAGTACGCAAAAATCGTCGAATGGTCGGATGAAGATCAATGTTATGTCGGCAGCGCGCCGGGCTTGATCCTGGGGGGCTGCCATGGCGACGATGAAAAAGAAGTGTTCAACGAGCTCTGTGAGATCGTCGAAGAGGCAATCGCGATTTACCATAAAGAAGGCCGACCCTTGCCTCGACCAACCTCCGGACGGGATTTTGCAACCAAAATGCAGAGCGTCGCGTGATGACCATCGGAGATAGGGGCTCATCGAACCTTTGAGCCGTATCTCGAACATGCCTGATTCACCGTCCATCAATCCTGAGATCGCGCGGCGGGCTACAGAAGCGGTTCCCGGCATTCCGCGCGACGCCAACGGGCCGGTCTTTCGCGCTCCCTGGGAAGCGCACGCGTTCGCCATGGCGCTGGCGCTGTATGATAAAGGGTTGTTCGCCTGGAGCGAGTGGGCGGCGATGCTCGGCGAAGAAATCAAAAAAGCCCAGGCCGCCGGCGACCCCGACACGGGCGAAACCTACTACCATCACTGGCTTGCCACGCTCGAACGGATGGTCGCGGAAAAAGGCGCCGCATCAGCCGATGCGCTGACGGAATACTATCGGGCCTGGGAGCGCGCCATGCACAGAACGCCGCATGGAAAACCGATCGAGCTGAGAGCCGAAGATTTTCGGAAGTGAGGATGTTTCCGCGAAACCGGGAAGCGGATCGACTGACGCTAACGCGACTATCCCGAAAGACAATTCCCAAGCCTTGACAGGTTTGCGCCGGAGGAAGGCGCGTGGTGAACCGGCCCGCGGCTCATTGATGAGTCGCGGGCCGGCTGTTTTTTACTGCACCGGAGTCGGCACCGAGAGATTGTAGACGCGCGCGACGTTGTCGCGCACCAGCTTGGCGCGCACGTCGGCGGGCAGGCTGCCCAGATCGCGGCTGATCACCTGGCGCGAGCTCGGCCAGGTCGTGTTGCCGTGCGGGAAGTCGTTCGACCACATGCAGTTGTCCTGACCCCACCACGAAAGCAGATGGCCGCCGACCGCGTCATTGAAAAACGTCGTGTAGATCTGATTGTGAAAGTATTCGCTCGGCGGCTTTCTGATCATCAGGCCTTCGCGCTTGGCGCCGTGGCGCTTGAAATAATAGTCCCACTGCTCGAGCACGAAAGGAATCCACCCCAATTCGTTTTCGACCAGCACGATTTTCAGCTTGGGAAAGCGTTCGAGCACGCCTGAATAGATCAGATCGTAGAGGCTGTCCACCGATTGAAACAGCTTCATATTGACGCTGTTGTGCTCGGCGGTCATGCCCGTGGCCGTGTCGCCGAGACCGAAAGAGCGGGTGCGGCTGTAGCCGTGGCCGCTCAGGATATGCAGGTTGACCGGCATGTTGAGATCCTGAGAGGCGGCCCAGAACTTGTCGTAGTGCGGTGAGGAAAACGGCAGCTCCGGCGGCGGCACCTGCCAGATCACCGAGCCGCGCATGCCGGCTTTGCGGCAGCGCTCGAGCTCCGTCACCGCGCCATCGGTGTCGTACATGGAGAGCATGGCGATGCCGATCAACCGATCGGGCGCGGCGCTGCAGTAGTCGATCAGCCAATCGTTGTAGACCCGACAGCAGGCCGACTCCAGCTCGTGGTCGTCGAGGCTCAGGCATTTCAAACCGTGGGTCGGATACAGCACCTCGGCGCTGACGCCGTCGGCGGCCATCTCCGAAACCCGTTTGTTCTTATCCTGCGCGCCGCCGGGAACGTCGTTGGGCCGCTGGCCGCCGTAATCGGGCGCGCGGTTCTGAAAGGCCTTCGGCAATTCTTTCTGCCACAGGCCGGCGGGCTCGATCACGTGGGAGTCCGAAGAAATCAGCAGGTCGTTGACGACCGCGTTCGTGTCTTTGCCATAGGTGCGTTCGATGATCGGCATGGGTTTACTCCTTTTTCAGCGACTAATAGCGCAGACGCGGCCCGGGAGGCAAGAGGCGGAAAAAATGGATAATGGAAAATGGATAATGGAGAATGTGCGGAGAGGCTGACGGATTGTTTCGAAGATGGGCGGTGTGGTAGGCAGACGAGACGCCGAATGGATAATGGATAATGGAGAATGAAAGAGACTGCCGTCCGAGAGAAATCCTTTGCGTTTGCGCTTCGGGCTGTGAACCTGGCGAAGTATCTTGAAGCCGAGAAGCGGGAATTCGTATTATCCGGGCAGGGGCTGCGCAGCGGTACCGCCGTGGGGGCGGCGGTGCGCGCGGCGGAGGATGCGGAATGCAAGGCCGATTTCATTCACAAGATGAGCATCGGCCTCAAAGAAGCGAACGAGGCATTGGCTGGAGCTTTTACATCAAGGCGAGTGCATCGAAACGCAAACCTTTGCCTCGGTTCATTCGGATTGTGAAGAATTGCTCAAGGTGCTGGTGTCCATCGGCAAAAGTGCCAAAAGCGCGAGGCGCTCCGGATAATTATCCATTCTCCCTTGTCAATTTTCCCTTATGAAGTCCCTGCGCTCTTTCATCGACGAGTTTCGCCGCGCCTATCCGAACGAGGTGGTGTCGATCGCCAAAACCGTCAATCCGCTCGACTACGACATCACGGCGATCGTCAAGCATCTCGGCGCGCTCAAGAAATTTCCGCTGCTGATCTTCGAGAATCCGCTCGACGCGCGCGGGCGGTCAACGGACATGAAGATCGTCATGAGCGCCGAGAATACCCGGAAGAAAATCCAGGTGGCCCTCGGTGTCGCGCCGGAGATGAACCGCGCGGAGCTCGCGCGAGAGTGTCTGCGGCGCGAGGCGGCGAAGATCGGGCCGGTGATCGTCGGCAGAGACGCGGCGCCGGTGAAGGAGATCATCCGCACCGGCGATGCGGTGGATCTCTACGAGCTGGCGCTTTTGCGCCACCACGAGATGGACGGCGGGCCGTACATCGATCTGTCGAGCGTGGCGCGCGATCGGGCCAGCGGCGTTTACAACTGCTCCTATCACCGCATGGAAGTGAAAGACCGAAACCACACCGGCTTCCTGATGACGTTGCAGCACCTGTGGCGGATCTTTCGCGGCTACGAGGAAGCCGGCGAGGAATGTCCCGTCGCGACCGTGATCGGCCATCATCCGGCCTATCAGATGGGCGCGTGCTACGGCGGGCCGTTCGAGGTGAGCGAGTACGAGATCATCGGCGGCTACATGCAGGAGCCGCTGCGGCTCGTGGCTTCCGAAACCTGGGGCGAGCGGCTGCTCGTGCCCGCCGACGCGGAGATCGTCATCGAAGGCGCGCTGCTGCCGGGGAAGCGCATGGTCGAAGGGCCCTTCGGCGAAGTGAACGGCTACCTCGGCGTGCAGGGCTTTCAGCAATCGGCGCACTACGAAGTGCGCGCGATCACGCGGCGGCGCGGCGCGCTGCACACCTCGATTCTTACGCCGGAGGGCGACAAACCGTGGATGGACCTGGCGCGCGAGGGCGCGTATCTGCGGCGCTGCCGCGAGGCCGTGCCTGGCGTCGAGGCGGTGTGCGCGAGCGGGCGCCACGCGCTGCTCAATGTTTTCATCTCGATGAAAAAAATTTCCGAAGGCGATCCCGGCCGCGCCGCGGCTGCGGCGCTCACCTGGGATTGGGCCAAGAACGTTTTCGTTTTCGACGACGACATCGACGTCTACAATCCGACGGAAATTCTCTGGGCGCTGGCGACGCGGGTGCAGCCGCACCGCCAGGTCTCGATTATTTCCGAGATCCTGCGCGGCAGCCTGATCGATCCGTCCATGACCGATGCGCGCAAGACTTCGGCGATGATCGTCGACGCCACCCGGCCGCTGGATCGCCCGTTTTCGCCGGTCTCCAAATGCCCCGACGAGGCGCTGGCCCGGATCAAGCTGGAAGAATTTGTTCCGGGGGAGGTTTTGCGGCATATACCGATTGACCGAACCAGCTATTGGGCCTGAAAGGAGGCGCGCCATGAAATTTTTCATGCTGCTCTGGGCAATGGTTTTCCTCGCCGGGGCGGCGCGCGATGGGCGCGCCGCGGCGGCTCCGCGCGAGCCGGAGGAAATCTGGCAGGAGCTCAATAAATTGCCCGCCGACGAGCGCCAGAAGCGGCTGGTCGCCGGCGCGCGCGCCGAAGGCAAGGCGGTCGTTTTCGGCAACATCAGCGCCGATCATCTGGAAAAGCTGCGGATCGATTTCGACAAGCGCTACGGTGTGAAGCTCGAAGGTTTTCGCGCCTCCGGCGAAAGGGTCGCCAACCGGTTATTGACCGAAGCGCGCAGCGGCAAGCTCGACGCCGACGTGATGGCGCCGAGCAACGAGCACATCCCGACCCTGATCAAGGCGGGCGTCGCCGGGCGCTACCAGTCGCCGGAGCGCGCGGCGTTTCCCGAATCGCACAAGGACAAACTGGGTTACTGGGCGGCCTACGACTACAACGTGGCGGTGATCGCCTATAACACGCGGCTGGTGCCGGCCGGCGAGGCGCCGAAGAAGTACGAGGATTTTCTCGATCCCAAATGGAAGGGCAACTTCGCCCTCGACATGGATCCGGATAAATCCATCATGGGCTGGTTCAAAACCTGGGGCGTCGAGCGCGCGAAAAGGTATTTGCAGGCGATCAGCAAGAACGAAGTGGTGGTGCGCAAGGGCCACACCTTGATGGCGCAGCTGCTCTGCGCCGGCGAGTTCAAAGCCGCCATCGATCTCTACGCGTACCGGCTCGCCGATTTGAAGCACACGCGCGGCTGCCCGGTGGAGATTTCCTACCCCGACCCGACGCCCGCGGCGTCGAGCCCGGTGGCGATCATCAAGAAAACTCCGCGCCCCTACGCGGCGGCGCTGCTGCTCGATTATCTGCTGTCCGAGCCGGCGCAGAAAATTTTCGCCGACTTCGGGCGCATCTCGGCGCGCCGCGGCGTGCGCCCGCGCTATCCCGACATCGACATCGAGGCCAAGGGCGTGAAGGTGCTCTTGCTCACGCCCGACGACGCCGTGCAGTTCGAAAAGCCCTATCAGCAGCTCCGCGAAGAGTTTCTATTGAACCGTTAGCCAAGGTAGAGGAGCAAAATCCCGATGGCCAAAATTCGCGCGGTGGTGGTCGAAGGCGATCGCGAGGCGGGCTACAGGCGAGTGCAGATTCTTTTCGGCACCAATTCCTTTATCGAGATCACCGAAGAAGGCGGCAGGGTGCTGTGCCTTCTGGGCGCCCACGACGGCGGGGTGCAATTGGACGGCTCCGAGGTGAAAGGACAGTTTGCCGAGATCGTGCACGAGCTCATGCAGCGCCATCCCGAAATCGTCTGGCAGGAAGAGTGAGCGGAGGATGAGAATCCGCCTCTGCCAATGGCTCGCGCTAGTTTTGCTCGCGTGCTGCGGCGCGCCGAGCGGCGCCGAGGAGATCGCGATTTCCTATCCCGGCCTGAGCGGCGAGTCGTCGAGCCTGTGGATGGCTCGGGAGGGCGGCTTCTTCAAAGACAACGGCATCGACGCCAAGCTGGTTTACATGGAGGGCGGCCGGCTGTCGATTCAGAGCCTGCTTTCGGGCACTACCCAGTTTATGGCCGGCGACGCGGTGTCGGCGCTTTCGGCCGTCGGGAACGGCGCCGATGTCGTCCTGATCGCCTCGGCAAAGAACACTCTGCCGTACGTTTTTGCGGCGGCCAAAGAGATCCGGCGCATTCAGGATATCAAAAGCAAAGTCGTCGGCATCTCGCAGATCGGCGGGCGCGCCGGCGAGATCGCGCGCATGGTGATCAAGAACAATGGGCTCGATCCCGACAGGGACGTCGTCTACCTCGCCGTGGGCGGCACCCTGTCGCGGCTGGCGGCGCTCGCCGGCGGGCGGGTTCAGGCCGCGCCGATCTCCAAGGGGCTCGCGCCGGCGGCCCAGGAAAAAGGCCTGAACATCATCGAAGTCGAGCCGATTCCGCTGATCATCGACGCGCTCTGGACCACGCGCAAATTCGCCGAGGAAAATCCCGCGCTGGTCTATCGGGTGGCGCGCGCCTACGTCGCCGCGATCGCGGCGATCGTCAAGGACCGGCCCAGGACCGTCGCGGCTTTGCGCAAGTACATGCGCACGGCGGATGGCAAAACTCTGGAAAACGCCTACGAGAGTTACGTCAACGGGCTCGAGCGCGTGCCGGTTCCCGGCGATAAGGCGATCCAGAATACGCTGGAGATCACCTACCGGATCGCGCCCAAACTCGCCGGCATCGATATCAAAAGACATCTTCACTTCGGCGCGATCCAGCGCTTGAAAGATGAAGGATTTATCGACGGGCTCTACAAATAGACCGCGAAAGGAGATTCAATTCCATGGCACGGATTCGTCATCTGGCGATCGTCTCGGAAAATCGCGAGCGGCTGGTGAAGTTTTACACTGAAGCGTTCGGCATGAAGGCCATCGACGGCGTCGGCCCGGCGATCTATCTGACCGACGGCTACCTCAATCTGGCGATTATTCAGAAGCGGCCGCAGTACAAGGTGGGGCTGTACCATTTCGGTATGGAAGTGGACGATATCGAAAAGCTCAAATCGCTGTGCAAGGAATTCGGCGCCGCATCGGAGATTCAGAAAAGGCCGGCCAACCGCGAAGCCGAATACCGGGTCGCCGACCCCGACGGCAATTTGATCGACCTGTCTCAACACGGCTGGCCGTTTTAGGAGGAATGCCATGAAGCCACGGGCGGCGCTCGCGACGATTTCTCTGCTGATGGCCATGGTGTCGCTGGGCGCGCCGCGCGCGCTCTTTGCGCAGCAGCGAAGCGTGATTCTCTCCACGACGACGAGCACCCAGGACTCCGGCTTGCTCGACGTGCTGATCCCGCGGTTCGAGAAGCAGACCGGCTACTCGGTCAAGACCGTTTCGGTGGGCACCGGCCAGGCGCTGGCGCTGGCGGCGAAAGGCGACGCCGATGTGGCGCTGGTGCACGCGCCGAGCCTGGAGAAGAAATACGTCGCCGAGGGCAAGCTCTTCAATCGCCGTCTGGTGATGTACAACGATTTCGTCATCATCGGACCGAAGAACGATCCGGCGAAAATTCGCCTCGCCAAGGGCGCCGCGGGTGCGCTCAAGGCGATCGCGCAGGCCCAAGCCGGTTTCGTCTCGCGCGGCGACAACTCCGGCACCCACGCGCTGGAAAAATCGCTCTGGAAATCCGCCGGCGTCGAGCCCGGCGGCGGTTGGTACATCGAAGCGGGGCAGGGCATGGGCGCTACTCTGAATATTGCCAACGAGCGCAACGCCTACACGATCAGCGATCGCGGCACTTATTTGGCGCTTGGCAAAAGAATCGGCTTGCCGATCCTCGTCGAAGGCGACCGCGAATTGCTGAACGTCTACTCGGTCCTGGAAGTGAATCCCGCCAACGGGCCGCGGGTCAACAGCGCCGGCGGCAAGGCCTTCGCCGATTTCATGGTGGCGCCGGAAACGCAGAAAGTGATTCGCAGCTTCGGCGTGGAGAAATTCGGCCAGCCGCTGTTCGTCCCCGTCGCCGGAAAAAAAGAAGAGGAGCTGGGCGTCTAGGTGGAGCTGATCTGGCAGGGACTGGCGAAAGCAGTCGAGCTGGTTTTCGGCTTCGATGCCGAGGTCTGGTCGATCACCTGGCTCTCGATTGAGATCTCCGGCGCGGCGACTCTGGTTTCGCTGCTGCTCGGCATTCCGCTCGGCATCGCGCTGGCGCTGGCGCGTTTTCCCGGGCGCGCTTTTCTCGCCGCGCTGGTCAACACCGGCATGGGTTTGCCGCCGGTGGTGGTCGGTTTGTTCGTGTCGATTTTTCTCTGGCGCAGCGGGCCGCTGGGTTTTCTCGATCTGATTTACTCGCCGGCCGCGATGGTGCTGGCGCAGGTGATTATCGCCTGGCCGATCGTCGCCGGTCTCACCATGGCGAGCTTTCAAAGCCTCGACCCGAAACTGTCCCTGCAACTGCTCGGCATCGGCGCGTCGCGGCCGCAGCTTTGGTGGCTCCTCTGCAAGGAAGCGCGCCTGCCGCTGCTCGCGGCGGTGATGGCCGGTTTCGGCGGCGTGATTTCCGAAGTCGGCGCATCGATGATGGTCGGCGGCAACATCCGCGGCCAGACCCGCGTGCTCACCACCGCAACGGTGCTCGAAACCGGCAAGGGCAATTTTGATATCGCCATCGCGCTGAGCCTGATTCTGCTCGCGCTCACTTTTGCGATCAATGTGTTCCTCACGCGCATCCAGCAGCGGGAGTACCTGCGGTGGCCGCGCCATTTCTGAGCCTGCGCGGCGTCGCGGTCAGCTACGGCGGCCGGGCGGCGTTGCGCCTCGATGCGCTCGATATCGAGAGCGGCGAGGTGCTTGCGATCATCGGTCCCAATGGCGCGGGCAAATCGACTCTGCTGCGCGTGCTCGGCCAGCTCCAGCAGCCGAGCGCCGGCCGGGTGCTGCTGCGCGGCGCGGACTGCGCCAGGGCGGACTCCCTGGCGCTGCGGCGCCGCATCGCCAATGTTTTTCAGGAGCCGCTGCTGCTCAACGCCAGCGTTTACGACAACGCAGCGCTCGGCTTGAAGCTGCGCGGCGCCAGCCGCGCCGAGATCGACCGGCGGCTTCGGCCCTGGCTCGAGCGCTTCGGCATCGCCCATCTGGCGGCGCGCTCGGCGCGCACGCTTTCGGGCGGCGAAGCGCAGCGCACGAGTCTCGCGCGCGCCTTTGTGCTCGATCCCGAGCTGTTGCTGCTCGACGAGCCCTTCGCCGCGCTCGACGCCGCAACCCGCGAAGCGCTGCTTGCCGATCTGCGCGCGATCATCGAAAGCGCGAAGATCGCCACCGTGCTCGTCACCCACGACCGCCGGGAAGCCTTTACTCTGGGCGGGCGGGTGGGCGTGCTGAAGGACGGCGAGCTGCTCCAGCTTGGACCGCGCGACGAAGTGTTTTTCCACCCGCAAAGCGAAGCCGTCGCGGAGATCGTCGGCATGGAAAACCGGCTGGCCGGCGTGATCGAAGCAGCCGACGGCGAGGTCTCCTGGGTCCGGCTGACCGGGGCTCAAGCGATTCTCCAGGTGGCGGGCCGCTTCGTCCCCGGCACACAGGTGACGCTTTGCATCCGGCCCGATGCGCTTGCGCTTTGCCGGGGCGGATGCGCCGCGGGCGGCTTCAACCGATTGACCGGGCGGGTCGCCGCCGTCACGCCGGGTATCGATCAGCATCGGGTTGTGTTCGACTGCGGCGGCGTGCGGCTGATCGCCGGGTGCGAGCGCAGAGCGGGGGAAGCGGAATTTGCCCTGGGCGCGGAGTTTTTCCTCCGCTTCAGCCCGGCGGCCGCGCACGTGATCGAGAAGCAAGCTTCCGCGGCCACCGACTGAAGCCGCAATCCTGCAAATCGGCCACAGGTGTCGGCAGAAACGCTACACGTGCTGTGGGGCAGGAAATCCCTTTTTACAGGATTTATTTGTGAAAAAGCGCCTCGGCCGTCGGGACCGGGAGGCGGCACGGCAATTGCCGGTGCGGAAAATCGTGGCCATTCTTTGCGTCATCGGCTGTCCGCCGGCGGCCGAGATCGCGATTCAAAACGGGAGCGCGGCGCGGCGCTTGCTTGTGCCGCCGTGAGGTTTTGCGGCCACCGGCGTTTGGGCCCCACAATCGAGAATTGTCAAACTTAGCAATGCAGGAGGCAGTGGCATGAAGATGGATCAGCGAAAGTGGTTTACCGCAAGCGCGAGGTTATTACTCGCCGGAGTAGCTTTTTACGGGCTGGCGGGTTGCTCATCGGCCAAGCCCGCGGGCGAAGCGCAGACGGGTGCGCCCTCCGCCGAGGCAGCGGCCAAAGGGAACAGCAAGCGCGCCGTCAGCGCGCCGACCGGCCAGTCGTCGAGTCTCGATCAATTGAAGCAAGGCGGGGCGGTGGGCACGCCGTCTTCGAGCCCGTTGAAGGATATTTACTTCGAGTTCGACCGCTACGATCTGCGCGCCGACGCGCGCGATGTGCTCCGGGCCAACGCCGACTGGCTCAAAAAGAACCCCTCCGCGACCGTCGAGATCGAAGGACACTGCGACGAGCGCGGCACGGCGGAGTACAACCTGGCGCTGGGGGCGAAGCGCGCCCAGGCCGCGAAAGATTATCTGACGACCCTGGGCGTGGAAGCGAAGCGGCTCTCGACGATCAGCTATGGAGAAGAGATCCCGGTGTGCAGCGAACACACCGAGGAATGCTGGCAGAAAAACCGCCACGACCGCTTCGTCGTGAAGTCCTTGCCCACGAGTTAGCCGGGTCGGCAGGCTCGCGGGCTTTTAGCCCGACGCGGGACGCTCAATCCCGGGATGATTGGCCCGGCAGCGCATCGCTTCGAGCGCGGCTTGCCGCGCCGCGATTTTTGCATCGAGCTACCGGCGCAAATCTTTTTGCGCCGGTAGCTCGATAACTCAGGCGTTCGCCGCGGCCGCTGTGGCGAAACACCGGAGCCGTGAGGTTGATTGCCACAACCCGATGGAAAGTAATCATCCGGGAATGACTTGATCGTTGCTTTCCGCGGCCGCGCTCTCTCGTGCTGTTGCTCTGGCGGGAAAGGGACGCGCGCCAGAAACCGAGGTTCTCGGCCGAGCCACAAGCCGATCGAACCGGCTGGCTCCTCGCTCGCCGAGCCGCGAACAAGTCGGATTGATTCCAGTTTTCTCGCCGATCTTTCCCCTAAAATTTCTTGAATCGATGCGAGCAGCACAGCTTGGCTGCGCATGCATCCGCGCCCGCCGGCGTAACTTGCGCTGCGTGGCATGCTTGTTGCCGCACCCTGTGAGCAGGAGTGTTGGCAGGTCGTAACTGAAAGGAAGGATTACGATGACAGGCGCAAAACTGAAACCTATCGGGATTTTCGCCGCGCTTATTTTTCTCGCCGGCGATGTCGCGCTCGCGCAAGCGAAACCGATCACCGATGCCGCCAGGCAGGAAGGGAAAGTAGTGGCGTACGGTTCGCTCGAATCCGGCACCGTCGAGGCGCTGAGACAGGCGTTTCAAAGAAACACCGGGCTCGAGCTGGAATACTGGCGGGCGTCCGCCACCAAAGTGCTGGACCGGGCGCTCAGCGAATATCGCGCCGGCAAGCCGATTTTCGATGTCGTTCTCACCAACAGCGCGCCCATGCATGTGCTTGAGCAGGCCGGCATCTTCGCCAAGTACGACTCTCCCGCGGCGAAGGAATTTCCCAGCGAAGCCGTTGATCCGGTTCTGGGGCCGCGCTACCGCAACGTGATTATCGGCATCATGTACAACAAGGATCTGGTCAAACCCGCCGCCGCGCCGAAAAATTTGCAGGATCTGCTCAAGCCGGAATTTCGCGGCAAAGTCGTGATGCCGGACCCGACCCAGCACACGACCACCGCCCAGTGGCTCGCCAGTCTCTACAAGATCATCGGCAAGGAGCGCGCGAAAAAGTTTATCGACGACCTGGCCGCGAGCAAGCCGATCCTGGTGGAGTCCTTGTTGCCGGCGGCCCGCCGGGTGACATCCGGGGAAACGCCGATCGGCATCACTTACATCAAATACGCGTATATTTACGGCAAACAGGGCGCGCCCCTGGACTACGTGCGGCTGCCGAAAATGCTCGGCGACGGTCACTACATTACATTGAGCAACAAGGCCGTGCATCCAAACGCCGCCAAAGCGTTTATCGATTTTTTTCTCAGCGATCAGAGCATGAAGCTGATGGCGCAACTGGGTGAGTTCGTCAACCTGAAGGGGGTCTATCCGCCGCTACCCGGAGCGGACAAGATTCAATTCGTCCAGATGGACGATTTTAACGGCAAAGGATTCGCGCAGCTCAAAAAGGATTACGCGCAGATCTTCACCCGCTGAGGGATGCAAAGCCTATCCAACAGCCGGATGGTCGCGAAGGACGACGCGGCGGTTTCGAGATGGGCGAGATCGGCCGCGCGCGCCTTGCGCGTTCAACCCGTCCACGCCTCCTTCGCGCTGGTGGTGGCGCTGGTCGGATTTCTCGGACTTTACCCCTGCGGCTATCTGCTGTACGGGAGCCTGATCGATGCGCCCCTCGGCGTTAGGGGCCATTTTACCTTAGGCAATTACGTTCATGCCTACGGCGATCCGGCGATCTATGCTCTGGCAGGAAGATCCTTCGTGTTTGCCGCCGGCGCGTCGGCGCTGTCCGTTTTTCTCGCCTTGCTGCTTGCCTGGATCACGGTCAGGACCAACGCGCCGGGGCGCAGGCTTTTCGAGCTCACAGCGGTCATACCGAACGTCATGCCGCCGCTGCTCATCGCGATTTCCTGGGTGCTGCTGCTCAATCCCAACAACGGCCTCATCAACGTTGCGGCGACTCGCGCGCTCGGTTTGCGGCAGTCGCCCTTCAATATCTATTCTTTGCCGGGATTGATCTTCGTCGAAGGAATGAACCTTACCCCGCTCGCTTTCTTGATCATCGCCGCAGCCCTCAAAAGCATGGACCCGGCTCTGGAAGAATCGGGCAGGACTTTGGGATCGAGCGAGGCCGGCGTCGCGGTGCGCATTACCTTTCCGCTCATGCGGCCGGCGCTGCTGGCGGCGGCCACTTTGAATTTTGTCCGGGCGATCGAAAGCTTCGACGTGCCGGCGATCATTGCGATCCCGGCAAGAATCGACGTTTTCACGACACAGATCTACCGGGAAGCGCTGGGCTCTTTTCCGCCCAACCAGAACCTCGCCGCGGCCTACGGGATGGGCATTTTAGTCATTGCCCTGCTCTGCGTTTATTTTTATCGATCGCTCACCTCGTGGGTGGAAACTTTCGCCACGGTGACGGGCCGCGGCTACCGGCCTCATGCCATCGATCTCGGCCGATGGAAGTACGCGGCCTCCGCCGTCGCGCTGGTCATTTTGATCGTGACCCTGCTTTTGCCCCTCGCCGCGCTGCTGCTGGTGGCTTTGCTGCCTTTTTATCACGTCCCGACCTGGGCAACGCTGCACACGCTCACCTTGCAGCATTTTCGCGATATCCTGCAAAACGATAGAACTTACAGAGCCTTCGCCAACAGCGGCTTTCTGGCCGTTGCCGGCGCGACCGTTTGTGTGCTGCTCGCCGCGTTGATTTCCTACTTCACGGTGAAAACGAAGATCGCCGGCCGGTCGGTATTGGAAGCGCTGGTGTTTGTTCCCTGGGCCTTCCCCGGGGTTGCGCTGGCGCTGGGGCTCCTGTGGGCCTACGTCGATTTTCCGGTCCCCATTTACGCCACGATCTGGATTCTCTTCATCGGCTATGTCACGCGCTTTCTCCCCTATGGCGTTCGGACCGTCAGCAGCACCGTGATCCAGATTCATCAGGAGCTCGAAGAAGCCTCCAAGGTTTGCGGCGCGGGGTATTTTGCGACCTTTCGCCGCATTCTCCTGCCGTTGATGCGGCCGGGAGTGATTGCGGCCTGGATCGTGCTCGCGACGATATTTATCCGCGAGTTCAGCATCTCGATATTTCTTTACAGCCCGGGCTCGGAGCCGCTCGGACCGCTGCTCTATTTTTATTATCTGGACGGCGATTACGGCCGAATGGCCGCGGTCGGTCTGGCGATTGCGCTGGTGTGCGCGTTGCTCGTTGCGCTGGCGCAGAAACTCTCCCGGAGCGCGACGGGATAAAGCCGGCGGTTCGCTAGGGAGCCGGCTCGCGCACCGTCCGCGGCGCTGCGGCACCGGTTCTCAACAGCCGGGCGCTCCAGAGGTAAATGTACTGGGTGCCCATGTTGACGACGACCACGCGAAACAGGTGAAAGGCCACCACCAGCGGCACGCTGATCTGCAGGGCCTGGGCGGTGATCGTCATTTCGGCGAGACCGCCCGGCGAGGTGGCGATCACCATGGTGGCGATGGGAAGTTTAAATAGCCAGGCCAGCAGCGCGCCCGCCGCCACCGAGGCGATCAGGATGAAAAACGAGTTGAGCAGCGCGAAGGGAATAAAAAGCTTGTAGCGCGCGAAAAACGCCCGCTCGTAGCGCGCGCCGAGGACCAGGCCGAACAGGAGCTGAGCGATGTCGGTGAGAAAATGCGGCACGGCCGAAAGCCGTACGCCGGCCATGGTCAGCGCGGCGCCGAAAAAAATCGGCACGAGCAGGCAGCCGTTGTGAAAATGAAAGCGCTCGGAAATCGCGCCGAGCAGCCAGCCGATCGCCAGCCAGGCGACCAGAATCGAAACGTTCAGCGGCACGGTCGGCCGGTAGGCCGACGCCTCGAGCGGAAAGCCGCCGTAAGTGAGCGCCAGCGGAATCAGAATCACCACCACCGAGACGCGCAGGCTGTGCGCCACGGCAACCGGCGCGATCTCCGCGCCGTAGCGGTCGGCGAGCACGGCCATCGCCATGGCGCCGCCGGGAATCGACGCGAAGAATGTCGATTTGGCGTCCACGCCGGAGGCTTTGCTTAAAGTCAGCGCGCCGAAGATGCCGACGAGAAAAACCGAGATCGTCGCGGCCAGGATCGCCGGCAGGTTGCCGCCGAGCGCAGCCACCACCGGCGGCGTGAAGTAAAGCGAAACCGCCGAGCCGAGAATCACCTGGCCGATCTGGCGCGCCCAGGGCGGCGAGTGCATGCCGACGCCGGTCAGGTTGAGCGCAGCAACGGCGATCATGGGGCCGATCATCCAGGGAATCGGCGTGCGCAGATAATCGAAAAGAAAACCTGCCGGGATGCCGACGGCGGCGGCTCTGGCGATGCCCGGGAGGCGAGCGCGGATGTTTCTCAGTTCTTCCATCGAAGCGGCGCGTTGCGCGTGGCGCGGAGGGGCGGCGCTCGCATCTTGCTTATAGCCTGCGCGGGCAACGAATACGACAGGCAGGCCGGTTCCCGCGCCGAGGGCGGATAAAATTCACCGGAAAACGCAGAACCCCTTGGATGCGGCGCGCGCCGGTGCAAGAGTGGACTCAGGACGAAGCGTCAAAGCCGGTCAAGCTTTCCGCGCAATTCGAAGGAAGGAGACTCGCCATGCCGATCGTCAGGCTGATTTACGTCACCGTCAAATCCAATCAGATTGAGGACGCCATCCGGCTCTGGAAGGAGCACTGCGCGCCGCTGATGATTCAGCAGCCCGGCTGCCTTTCCGAAGAGCTGCTCGAGTGCACCGATGCTCCTGCCGAATTCATTTCCTACTCGGAGTGGCAGGATCAGGCGAGCATCGACAAGTATCGCCAGAGCGCCGCTCATGCCGAGATCCAGAAGCACGCGCGCTCATTTCAGGGCGGGCAGGCGACCGTGAAGCGCTACGAAATCCGCTGAGGCCGCCGGCTCGCGTAGCGCGCAGGCCGGATGGAGCGGGACGCATCCGGTATCTTCTTGCCAGCGCTCCTTTGCGGCGTCGGCGTCATAGTCGGCGGCATGCTCGTTTGGGTCCCGATGGCGGTGCCCGTGCAGGCCGGTCGACGCGCAGCGGTGAATTGCGACTAGCCGGACTATCTTGAACAAAAAATCGTCGAGGGCGATCAACCACGAAGTGCTGATCGATCTGGACAAGAACAGGCGCAAGGCGGGCAAGGCAGCCAGCGGAAGCGACCGGGAATGGGCTGAAGCAGTCTCACGCGGGCCGCCGCCTGCGGCTTCCCGGTTCGCAGCCTCACAGCCTCGGGTTACCGCTCGGTAACCATTTTTACTTGGTTTAACTCGGCGAGTTTTCTCCGTTTCATCATTCTTGACAAGCCGGACGCGCATCCTTAGCTTGACTCAAGCAGGCAAAGGAGTCGGACAAAACCAATGGCAGACGAATGGGATATCGTGGTTTGGCGGCGTGCCGACGACCTGCGCCGGCAGGCGGAGCGCATTCAAAGGAATTTTTTTCAGATGGCGGTGGCCACCCGCTACCGCATCCAGCAGGGCCGTAACGCGCGCTGGGAGCCGCCGGTCAACGTGATCGAGACCGACGAAAGCCTCTGGGTGATCTCGGCGCTGCCGGGAGTCAGCAAAGAGAACGTCCAGGTGCAGTTGGACGGCAACGAGCTGGTGATCTCCGGCAAACGGCCGGTGCCCGAGTGCTGCCGCGACGGCGAGCTTAAAATCTGGGAGATTCCGCTCGGCCAATTCGAGCGGCGTTTGGCCGTGATCGATGGGAAAAAGCCGCTTGCCGTGGGCGAAGTGAAACTGCGCGACGGACTGCTGCTAATCGAGTTGAGGAAAAATTCATGAGCGCCGAAGAAAGAGACGCCTCGCAGAACAAGCCGCGGATCGCGATCCCGCCGGGAGCGCTGGCGATTTTGCCGCTGCGCAACACGGTGCTGTTTCCCTCCACGATCATGCCGCTCGTGGTCGGGCGGCGCACCAGCCTGCAAATCATGGAAGAAGCGGTGCGCCAGGACCTGGCGATCGGCTTTGTCACCCAGATCGACGGTTCGGTGGAGCAGCCCAAGCCCGGCGATCTTTACGGCGCCGGCACCTCGGCAACGGTGCTGCGCATGTTCGGGCTGCCCGACGGCCAGCGCCAGGTCATCATTCAGGGCCAGCAGCGCTTCGAGATCAAGGAATTCATTCAGACCGAGCCGTTTCTGGTCGCCCGGGTGGAGCTGATCGAGGAAAACGCGCCGCACACGAAGGACTTCGAGGCGCGCATTCTGCACCTGCGCCAGCAGGCGCTCCAGGCGTTGTCGCTGCTGCCCGCGCCGCTCCAGGAGCTGCGCCCGACCATCGAGCGCATCGAGAATCCGCTGGTGCTGATCGACACCATCGCCTCGACCCTCGATCTGCCGGTCGCCGACAAGCAGGAGATCCTGGCGATCCTCGACCCGGTGGCGCGCGCGCAGAGAGTCTCGGAGAAGCTCTCCGCGCAGATCGAGCTGCTCGAGCTGAGCAAGAAGATCGGCGAGGAAACCAAGGAATCGATGGACAAGACCCAGCGCGAGTACTTTCTGCGCGAGCAGATGCGCGCGATTCAGAAAGAGCTCGGCGAGGAAAGCGGCAAGTCGGTCGAAGCCGGCGAGCTCAGGAAAAAAATCGCCGACGCCAAAATGCCGCCGGAGGTGGAGAAGGAAGCGCTGCGCGAGCTGGCGCGCTTCGAGCGCATGCCGGAAATGGCGGCGGAGTATTCGAGCATCCGCAGCTATCTCGACTGGATGATCGAGCTGCCGTGGGGCGTCAAGAGCGAAGAGCGAATCGACTTGCAGCAGGCGCGGCGCATCCTCGACGAGGACCACTACGGCCTCGACAGGGTGAAAAAGCGCATCATCGAGTTCCTCGCCGTGCGCAAGCTCAAGCCCGAAGGCAAGAGCCCGATTCTTTGCTTCGTCGGTCCTCCCGGCGTCGGCAAGACTTCGCTCGGCCAGAGCATCGCGCGGGCGATGAACCGCAAGTTCGTGCGCCAGAGTCTGGGCGGCGTGCACGACGAGGCCGACGTGCGCGGCCACCGGCGCACCTATGTCGGCTCTTTGCCGGGCAACATCATCCAGGGCATCCGCAAAGCCGGCACACGCAACCCGGTCTTCATGCTCGATGAGATCGACAAGCTCAACGCCAGTTTCCAGGGCGATCCCTCGGCGGCTTTGCTCGAAGTGCTCGACCCGGCGCAGAACGCAACGTTTCAGGATCACTATCTGGCGGTGCCGTTCGATTTGAGCCAGGTCATGTTCATCGCCACGGCCAACGTGCTCGACACGATTCCGGCGCCCCTGCGCGACCGCATGGAGATCATCCAGCTCTCGGGCTACATCGAGGCGGAAAAGCTCGCCATCGCGAAAAATTATCTGATTCCGCGCCAGACCGCGCAGAACGGCTTGGACCAGGGCGAGATCGGCTTCAGCGACGACGCGATTCTCGAAGTGATCAACTCCTACACGCGCGAGGCCGGCGTGCGCCAGCTCGAGCGCGAGCTGGGGGCGATCTGCCGCGGGGTGGCGACCCGCGTGGCCGAAGGCCGCAGGGAGCGGATCACCATCGAGCGCGGCGCGGTGCGGGATTATCTCGGGCCGCAGAAATTTTTCAATGAGGTGGCGCTGCGCACGAGCCTGCCGGGCGTCGCCACGGGCCTGGCCTGGACGCCGGTGGGCGGCGACATCCTGTTTGTCGAAGCGACCAGGATGCCGGGAAGCGGCAAGCTAACTTTGACCGGGCAGCTGGGCGAGGTGATGAAGGAGAGCGCGCAGGCCGCCTTCAGCCTGATCAAGTCGCGCGCCGCGGCGCTCGGCATCGACGGCGAGGCTTTGAGCAAGCAGGACCTGCACGTGCACATCCCCGCGGGCGCAATTCCCAAGGACGGCCCGAGCGCCGGCGTCACGCTGTTTGTCGCGCTGGTTTCGCTGATGCTCGACCGGCGGGTGAGCAAGGAAGTGGCGATGACGGGCGAGATCAGCCTGCGCGGCCTGGTCCTGCCCGTGGGCGGCATCAAGGAAAAAGTGCTGGCCGCGAAACGAGCCGGGCTCACGCGCGTGCTCCTGCCCGAGCTGAATCGGCGCGATCTGGAGGACATTCCTCCAGGCGCGGTGGAAGGCATGCAGTTCGAGTTCTTGAAAACCGTGGACGAGGCGCTTGCCCTGGCGCTCGAGCCCCAGGACGACGCCGGAGATCGGCCCGCCGAGCGGGCGCCCGAGCGCCGCTCCGGGGAGGCGGCTGCGGGGATCCATCTCCGCACCCGCTGATTGACCGCAGCAACTTGTCTTGGCTCCCGCGCCGCCGCTCGGACGGCGCGGGGCAATTCGCCATAGGGAACTGGCTCGACGCTACATCAGGATGCTCCAGATGAGCAGTCCGATGGCGGCGACGCTGGCCATTGCCGCCACCGGGCTGGTCACGAACTGCCAGGCGAGGATGAGCGGCACGGAGCGTTTGATCTTCTCGAACGGCAGCAGCTTTTCCATGCCCCAGCGGGCGATCATGTAGCGTTCTTCGCCGATCACGCCCACGGCGATGGGATCTTTTTCGATCTCGTGTTTGCGCCAGACTTCGATGCGGTCGAAAAACCGATTGGCCTTGTGCATCTCGTCGGTCACGGAATAGGGAACGCCGTAAAGCGAGTACATCATTCCATGGCGCGCCCTGGCGACCGCGCTCTGCTCGAGATTGACTGAGCGGATCGGCAGAAACAAGTTCCACACCCGCCAATCCTCATCGGAGATTTTGGGGTAGGGAATCGGACTCAGCGCCGATGGCCCGCCGACCATGATCGACTCGGTGTTCTCCTGACGATAGTTCTCCACAAACATGATGCGCCCTCCTTGTGTTTGGTTTTACTCCCCGCAGATTCGCGCCTGACGAGTTGTGACGAAACAAAAAGATGCCGCGCAGAGTTGAAGAGTCAGAGCTGCAAGCAGGCGAGTAGGCAAAAACAAGGCCGATGGGGCGCTGGCGGTGAGGACTCGTAATTCCGACGAATTCCCAAACAAAAAATAGCGCCGCGTACGGATTTCAGGACAAAGGGCGGCTCGAGTAGGAAAATCTCTACGACAGTTTGTGACGACATGCCGGCATTAGACGAGCAGGCGCTGAATCGTGATGCGCGCCACATCCGGCTCGCTGGCGCGATCGAAAAGATCGTAGACCACGACCAGATAATAAGCGCCGTCGGCGCGGATGACTTTCGGCACCCGCTGCTCGAAGAATTCCTGGGCGGGCTTGCCGCCCGGGCGCGCGATCGACAGGCGCAGCCGGCGCTCCGCAAACTGAAACTCGCCGCAGGCAAGCACCAGCTCGCGGTCCCAATCGCGCACCTGTTGCGGCGCGCCCGCGATGCATTCCCAGCCGATCAGCGACAGCGGCGGCGAGCTTCCCTGGGCCTTGAGAAACGGCAGAGCCGCGGGATTGCGCACCCAGTAAATCCAGTTGCCGGCCGCCGCAGCGCTCGCGATCAGACCGAGCGCCAGGCCGAGCTGCGCCAAGCGGGCTCGGCGGAGCGAATTCTTTCCCGATAAAAACGCGACGAGCAGGCCTGCGGCAAAAACGAGAAAATCGAAGAGCGTGGCCGGCATGCCGGTGAGCGCGTTGGCGGCGGCAAAGAGCGCCATGAAGCCGCCGATGGCCAGGGCCGCCCAGGCAAGAGTGGCGCGAAAGCGCTCGGTGATGCGCACGCGCTGGGAGCCGAACGGGTCGGCGAGAAAGGCGAGGCCGCGCTCGATCGGCGTGACCCGGCGCATCCCCATGGCCTCGCGCAGCGGCTCGATCAGCCGTTCCACGTCCTCTTCGAAAGCGTCGTGCCGCACGCGCAGGGCGTTGTACTTCAATATCCCGGAGAGATTTTCGGGGAGATCGTCCACCCGCGGCAACGCTGCCGTGTCGATCAACACCGGCGCCAGCGGCACGCCGAGCTTCAAAGCCGCGAGCAGCTCCAGCGTCACGTTGTCCTGGAGATCGCCGAGCCGGCGCGAGCGGTCGGAGTTGTAGAGCCACTCGGTGCCGATCAGCGCGACCACCACGCGCGATCGAGCGATGGCAGCTTCGATGATGCGCTCGAAGTCCACCGCAAGGCCGATGCCGTAAACGTCGAGGAACACTTCCCGCGGAAATGCCAGCTCGAGGCGATCGCGAATCCGCCCCGCAAACGCCGCATCGCGGCGGCGATAGCTGATGAAGATGCTCATCGCAGTCGAAGCTAAAAGGTTGTTTCTGAAGCGCCGTTCACAGCTGCTTCCTGCCGGGCGATTCTAAAAGAGCGGCGCACGATTGCCAACCGAAACTTTGGCGTTCCTCGTCCCGCGGCGTTGCATTGCAATCCGGCGGCGTGTTATCGAGAAATTTCTTTACCCGCAATGCACGCAATCCGTGCGCGCGAGGTTTTCAGATACAGGAGGCCGGAGGATGAGGACCCGATTGTCGCTGCTGTTTTTTTTGTGCGCTGCCTTCCAACTTGGCGCCGCGGGCTGGAGCCGCGCCGCAACCGTCGCGGAGGTGCTCAAGAAAATTCAAAATCTCGCCCCGGCGCAGCGCCGCGCGGCGCTGGAAGAGGGCGCCAAAAGCGAAGGCCAGGTGGTTTTTTACACTTCGGTCAGCCTGACGGATTATCCCAAAATCCTCGCCGCCTTCGAGCAAACGTTTCCTTACCTCAAGACCAACGCCTTTCGCGCCACCCCGTCGGGCGTGGTCCGGCGCGCTGACACCGAGGCCAAAGCCGGGCGCCACGCGGTGGACGTGGTCGGCTCGGCGCCGGTGGAGACTTACCAGCTCCGCCAGCTTCAGCTCTCGACGCCGTATTTCTCGCCCGAGCGCAATGCGCTGTTCAAAGGCGCCTTCGATCCCGAAGGTTACTGGACCGCCTTCGACGTGACGCCGATCGTGCTGGCGTTCAATACCAAGCTCGTCTCCCAGCAGGAGGCGCCGAAAAATTATCAGGACCTTCTGCTGCCCCGGTGGAAAGGCAAGATGAGCCTCGGCACCGAAGACTATGAATGGTTCGGCGCGGTGCTCGATTACATGGGCAAGGACAAAGGGCTCGAATACATGAAAGCCCTGGCAAAGCAGGATCTGCACATGCCGGGATCGAGCAGCGTCATGCGCGTGCAGCTTCTGCTCGGCGGCGAGTCGGCGATTGCCGTCGCGGCGCGCGGCCGGCGAGTGGCAGAGTTCAAGTCGAAAGGCGCGCCGATCGATTTTCGCATTTTGGATCCCTACTCGGCGGAGCCCGACCTGCTCGCGCTGATGCAGCACGCGAGCCATCCCCATGCCGCGATTATTTTTTACGACTGGCTGCTCTCGCAGGAGGGCCAGACCAAAATGTCGGATCTGACGGGACGGATTGCGGTGCGCAAAGGCGTCAAGCATCTGCCCTGGCTCCAGGAGCTGCTGCAAAAGGATTTCATCTTCGTGACTCCCGGCACCAAGGCGCTGAATACCAAGGAGCTCACCAGTCTTTATTACCAGGTGTTCGGCCTGTACGGCGGGGGCAAGTAAGGCGGACTGAAACCTCGAGGTGCGCATCTTCGCAAGGACAGGTTCGAGCACTCGCGCCGCAGCGCGAGCTTTGAGAGAAAAGCTTTGAGATCGCAATCCGAACCTCCACGCTCAACGCTTTTCTCTCGGCCCTTCGCGCGGCGGCTCCAACGATTCCTTCAGTCTAGAAAATCTTGGTTCCCTCTACTTTGGTTTCCAGCGCGGCGAGCGCTTTTTCCACCAGCGCGACGCGCCAGCGGCGCTCCTCGGGCGCGGGCAATTCGGGCCGGCCGGTCGGATAGTGAAATTTGCCGCCGCTCATGATCCGTCCCGCGCCAACCTGCGCGGCAACATTGGACAGGCAGGTGACCACCACCACGGGAATGCCTTTTTTCTCGATTTCCTTCGCGATCGTAGCGCCGCTACGAGTGCCGGTGCCTCAGGTCGCGGTCAGGATCACCGCGTGAACGCCAGCGCCGGCGACTTCCGCCGCGATGCCGGCGCCGAGCTCCGCCATTTTGCTCGGCATCGCGCCGGTGCCGGTGGTGACGAAGTAATGCTCGTGCAGCTTGCCGATGCGCCGGCCGCTTTCCAGAACGCGCATGGCGTCGAGGGGCACCAGGCGATCCGGGTCACGGTCCACGGTGGAAGTGTCGTAGCCGGTGTGCATGGCCACGAATTCGCCCTGCTTGAGATCGTCGCGGCCGGCGAGCGAATATTTGAAGTAGCGCGAGCCGCGCGAGCTTTCGAGCCGATCGGGATTGCCCTGCGGCACCAGACCGCCCTCGGTGACGAGCGCCACGGTGGCGTCGGCCAGGGGGACGGCGAGATTGGGAATCGCGTGGCCGGTTGTTTCGATCTGCGGGATCTCGCTTTCGTAAGGCTGGCCGGCGAGGCGCGCGAGCAAAAGATCCGCGGCGCGCAGGTAGTCCGGCTTGCCGGTCCGGACCGTGAAGCGGCGCGGAATCGCCAGGCAGAATTCCGCGCGCAGGTCTGCGAGCGCCGGCGCGTCGCCGGCGAGCAACGCTTCGATCAGCAGCAGATAGCGCTTCAGCATTTCCGGCATCGCCGCCGTCGAGGCGCCGGTCTGGAGCACCAGCACGCCGCGGCCGATTTCTCTCGTGCCCGGATTCTCCTCGTGCATCGCCGTGAGCGCCGGAATTTGCGCGTAATCGCGCGCCCAGCTACAGGCTTTGGCGCAGGCCAGACCGTAGCGGCCGGCGTTGAACGCCGGGCCGGCGAGAAAGATATGGGGGCGAAATTCCTCGATCGCGGCGCGGATCGCCGCCAGCGCGGCGCCTTCGGCTTCGTGAAAATAATTGTCGCCGCACACCAGGGTGGCGTACTCGACGCCGCGCGGCTTGAGGGCGTTCTCGATCATGGCGCCGATCCCCACCGCCTGGCGCAGGAAGCGAATTTCCTCGCCGGCTTTTTCCTCGCCGCCGATGCCGGCGAAAAACTGATTCAAATAATGCAGTACCTTGACCATGCGGCCGCCCTCCGTCAGGACTCGTACTGGGCGCGAAGGCCGCTCGCGCCCATTTGGCTGTAGGAGCCGAAAAAAATCGTCGGGTCGAAGAGAAACGGCCGGCGCGGATCGTGGGTCGCCTTCAAATGCAGGTCGATCTCGTCGCCGCCGATGACCTCCTCGAGCGGCGGGATGTAAATCTTTTCGGAAACGTTGCCGCGGCTGATCATGGCGCGCGCTTCTTTCGGATGATCGACCAGCGGCCGCTCGTAGCCTCTGGGTCCGTTGGATTCGTGGAGCACGGCGGCGGTCGGGATGCCCTGCTCTTCGCACGCCTTGACGGTCTGCATGAAATCCACCGTGCCGTTGCCGGTGCCTTCCATGAGCGCGACCGCGCCCTGGGCGCCCAGGTTGCGCGCCAGGCGCGCCGCCCAGAGGCCCATTTTCTTTTTCTGCTCGAAGCTGTCGTTGTAGCCGCGCGAGAGAATCACGCCGAGAAAGTCGATCGTCTGTCCGTGGCGCGCGAGCAAATCGGCGATGAACGGATGGTCGCAGTGCAAAGCGGTGGGAATTTTGCGCTCGCTTTTATAATTGCCGCTGACGATGGCGCCGTCGAAAAATTCCGCCGGATGAACGAAGCTCGGCAGGGTCCGGGAAATTTCCTCGCCGTAGTAAAACGTCCGCGCGCCCGTCAACTGGCTTTGCACCTGATAAATCAGCACGACTCTGGGCAGGCGCCGATCGACCGGCGGCAGCGCGATCCGCCGCAGTTGCGCTTCAAGACCGCCGGGCTCGAGCTGCGCCAGAAAACGCGCGCAGCGCAGCGCCGCGCTGCGCAGCGCCTGATCGAAGGCGGCGTTGGAGACCGAGGGATCGGGCGCGAGCGAGAGCACGAGATGAAATCGGTCCGAGCCGTAGGAGTACGCCGCGCCGACGCCGGACATGTCCAGGATGCCCTCGCGCGGCTTTTCGATCGGGCTCAGCGCGGCCATATCCGGGAAGCGCCCCGTGACGGTGACCAGAAGATTGCCGAGGCGCGCGGTTCTCCCGGTCCCGACCAGCTCCGTGGAGCCGTCGAAGCCGGGAAAAGTCACGCCCGGTCCGGCGCGTTTCGCCAGGGGCAGCACGGTGTCGAGAACGTGGACAATGCGTTTGGACTCGCCGGGTCGGACGATTGCGAAATCGGCGGCGATGCCCGGGCTCAGGTCCTGGAGCAATGCTTCGAGATCGCCGCGGCCGAGAAACAATGCCCCGCCTTCTATGCGGGTGGATTCTCCCCAGCAAAGCTGATCGAGTCGGTAATCGAGGATCTCGAGTTCCATCGTTTTCGGCGGCCCATCCGGTTTACCCCCGCGCAAGTTTTGCTGTCAAGGAATGAAGCCAAGATTCCCCGGCCCGCTCGCTCCTGGTCCGAGCGGTAAATCGGCGCAGCAATTTATGACATTTCTGACAGCGTTGTCAGGCTGTGGCACATGCCACGGCCTGCGGGCCTCTGCGGCAAGTTGCAGATTTCACGGAAATTTAACGCTGGCATCGGAGTTGCGCCGAAGCTTCCTCGCAACGAGGTTAGAGCCGTGAATGAGATCATCACGCTGGCGCTGATCGTCCTCGCCGTGCCGATCATTGCGCTGATCATTTTTCTCAACTTCGCCAAGCCGAAAAGACGCCGCCGGCGGGTCGATAATTTTCGCGCGTGAGCAACGGCGCCGCGCTCGCTGCGCCGTTCGATCCGGGGACGAATTTGTAATTTTCTCTCCGATGGTTTAGCCGTGCTGTCCGTGCGCGCTTTTTCACCGACCGAGCTCTCATGTCCGGCCTGACGCTATCCGGTCTCGGGCGCTCCGCGCTGAGCCTAGCCGGGGTCCTTTTGCTGGGCGGCTCTTGTGCGCCGCTTTCGACCCGCATCCCCACCGTCGGCGATCAAGCGGTGGAGCGCTTCGTGCGCGCCGCCGGGCTGGAAATCGCCGCGGTTTCGGAGCAGAGCGCGCGCCGGGCCGACTACGAATTTTATCTCGCCCGCTTCAACCGTCCGGATATTCTCGGCCTCAGCACCGGCCATCATCAAATCTATGTGAGCTACGAGCTGGCGCGGCGGGCGTACCGCGATGAGCGCTACCTGTGGCTGCTGCGCCACACGCTCGCCCACGAGATCGCGCACGACGTGCTGGGCCGGGGCGGCGCGCCCGAGAGCGGCGCGGACCACAGCGGCCTCGCCAACAGGATCACCGGCCGCGATCTCGGCCTGGCCGGTTGGATCCGCCTGCGCCTGTACCCGCGCTCCGCCGAGCTGGCCGCCGATCGCAAGGCGCTCGAATACTGGCGCAAGCTCGGCTGGGATTGCCGGCACTGGATCGAGCTCTTCGCCGGCTTCCTGGCGCAGGGTTACCGCGGCGACGCCGATCACCCGACCGAGGAGCGCCTGGAGCAGGCGCGCGCCATCTGCGCGCCACCTCCGGCCCGAGCCGAGCCCTCGGCCTGAGTGTTTTCCAATCGGATTACTTTTCCAGCAGGCGCCTGAGGGCGCGTAATTCCTTGCCCTGCTTCTCGTCGATCTCGGGATATTTCATCTCCAGGCCGCGAAGCGTGTCGAGAATGATCTGCGAGATGATCAGCCGCGCGTTGCCCTTGTCGTCGGCGGGCACGACGTACCAGGGCGCTTCCCGCGTGCTGGTCGCGCTCAGGCAGGCTTCGTAGGCGTCGCGGTAGGCGCCCCAGTATTTGCGCTCCTCCACGTCGGCGCGGCTGAACTTCCAGTTTTTATCCGGCTCTTCGATGCGCGCCAGGAAACGCTTGCGCTGCTCGCCTTTGGACAGGTGGAGAAAGAATTTAACGATGCGCGTGCCGTTGCGCGCCAGGTGCGCTTCGAAGCCGCGGATCGAACGATAGCGGTCGCGCCAGACGGTTTTTTCGTCGCGGCTGTCGTCCGGCAGATTCTGCGCGCGCAGCAGCTCGGGATGAACGCGCACGATCAGCACTTCTTCGTAGTGCGAGCGATTGAAAATGCCGATGCGGCCGCGCTCGGGCAGAGCCCGCGCGGTGCGCCAGAGAAAATCGTGATCGAGCTCCTCCAGGCTCGGGTGCTTGAAGCTGAAAACCTGGCAGCCCTGGGGATTGACCCCGGACATGACGTGTTTGATCGCGCTGTCCTTGCCGGCCGCGTCCATCGCCTGGAAGATCAGCAGGACCGCGTAGCGGTTCGACGCGTAGAGCAGATTTTGCAGCTCGCTCATCTCCTGCACGTGCGCGCGGAGCATTTTCCTGAGATCTTTTTTGGAAGCGTAATACGGGTCGATCTGGGTCGGCCACTTTTTGAGATTGACTTTACGGCTTTCGCCGACGCGAAAATCCTCGGGGTCGATCCTCATGAGCCGGGCTCCTCTCTGCCGGATGTCCTGGGCGGTTACTCCGGGTAAAAAGTAAACGCTTTTAGCGCGCAAGCGAACGCGCGCGGGTCATCATAGCGAGATTCGCGAAATTTCGCGCGCGCCGCGCCTATTGACTTGCCGGCGCGCGCGGACGAGTATGAGGCAAACACGACGGCGATGGGGTTCGCCAGCAAACCATTCGCAAGCGCGCGAGTTGATGACCCCTGCTTCGGCTGAAGAAGTAGGGGTTTTGTTTTTTGCGGAAGGGGAGGTTTATGATCGGCGTGGTTCTGGTCGGCGTGGGCAGCCTGATCGGCGGCGTGCTCCGCTACGGCCTCAGCACCTGGGTCTACAAAGCGCTCGACAATCCGTGGTTTCCCTACGGCACCCTGGCCGTCAATCTTCTCGGATGTCTCTTGATCGGGCTGCTCTCCGGCCTCGCCGAAGCGCGTGCCGCGTTCACGCCGCAGGCGCGGCTGTTTCTTTTCGTCGGCGTGCTCGGCGGGTTCACCACTTTTTCGTCTTTTGCGCTGGAAACTTTTGCCCTGGCGCGCGACAGCGAGAATCTGGCGGCGCTGGCGAATATCGGTTTGCAGACGGTTTTGGGCCTGTTCGCCGTCTGGCTCGGCCATACGGCGGCGCATGCGCTCGGAGGATGAAATCATGACTCTGCCCGACGAAGGCTCGTTGCTCAGGATTTTTATCGGCGAGAGCGACCGGCACGGCGGCATGGCGCTCTACGAGTGGATCGTGCGCGCCGCGCGCGAGCGCGGCCTGGCCGGCGCCACGGTGCTGCGCGGCATCGAGGGCTTCGGCGCGCGCAGCCGCGTGCGCACGGCGAAAATTCTCGAGCTCTCCACCGATTTGCCGGTCATCGTCGAAATCGTCGACAGCGCCGACAAGATCGAGGCCTTCCTCGCGGCGATCGACGCCGCCATCGCCGATGGCCTGGCCACGGTGGAAAAGGTGCAGATTCGCTTCTATCGCAGCCGCTCCGGCCGCGCCTGAAAGAAAATCCGCCGCGCTCCGCGGTGAAATCCGAAATCTTGCGGTGGTTGTTTGCGCGCGCCTGTGCTATGCAATGGGCGAAGGAGGGCAGTGATGGAGGAAGCGCCAAAGCGGTTGTTCGTGGGCATCAAAATCACCAAATCGCTTCAGGACGATTTGGCCAACCCGGCCCCGGGCACACGCCAGTATTTCGAAGGCAACGACGACGAATACCTGCAAATCGTCACTCTGAACGAGGAAAAATTCATCGGCCGCTATCTGAAGGACGGCTTTCCCGCGGCCAGTATCGGCGATGTCAGCCGCAACGTCTTGAGCCTGGTCAAGCTGATCACACGCGGCCGGCGCATCGAGGAAAACGAAGTCCACATCTACGCCTGTTGAGCGGGTCTTGTCTTCGCGATTCCCCTCCCCGCCGCACTCCGCGCGTCAGCCGAAAGCCGATCCGGCGCGGCGTTTTTTGCCGCCGGTCGCTGCATCGTTGCGGCGCATCTGCTATAGCTAGGCGATGCAAATCCTTCAGGCAACGCTCTGGCTCTACGCGACCGCGTTCAAGCGCGCGCTTGCCTGCGTCGGAAAAAACTGGGTGGTGAGCTTTGCGCCCGCGGCTTACAGCGTGGGCCTGACGATCGCGCTCTTGCTGGTGGCGCCGCTGGGAGGAATCGTCGGCGGGATATTGTTTTCGCTGGCGAGCCAGGCGTGCGTCAGCTCGGGGCTTTTCCTGATCAAGAACATGATCGAAACCGGCAAGGCCGGTTTCAACGATTTTCTGAACGGCTTTACGGTTTATATCTGGGAGCTGATCACGATCGCGTTTATTCTGTGGATTCCGCTGCGCGTGCTCGAATCGGCCCTGGCCGGCGCGCCCAACGGCGGACTGATTTTTCTTCTGATCAAGCTCGCTCTCTACATCCTGCTCAACGCGGTGCCGGAACTGATCTACCAGACCCGCACGACGGGGCTCGAGCTGATCGGCGCGAGCTACAATTTCATCGTCGATAACTGGATCGAGTGGCTGATTCCGAACCTGGCGCTCGCTGTGGGCGGTTACTTTGTTTTGCAGCTCGTCTCGCCGCTGTTGCTCGGCCTGCCGGGTTTCCTCCAGCTCTTTCTTTACTCCTTCATCGCCGGTCTGCTCCTGACTTACGTGATGACCTTCCGCGGCTTTCTCTTCGCCGAGCTTCACGGCTCCACACGGCGGAGCCGCATCTATCGCTACAAAGCGCGCACGGACTGACGCAGGCGGACCCCTAGGTCCGCCCTGCGTCTCAAGCCGTCCGCGCCGCCGAAGACACACACAAACGCGCGCCGGGGCGGACACGCGGGTCCGCCCCACCTTGACCTGCAGGGTTTGTTATGGTGTTTTGTTAAACTCATCCGATAAAGTTTCATGAAAGTCACCAGCATCAAAGGATTTTCGGACATCCTGCCCGAGGAGGCCGGGGTCTGGCAGGGAGTCGAAGCGGCCGCGCGGCGAATTTTCGCGGCTTATAATTTTGCCGAGATCCGCATCCCGATCGTGGAAAAAACCGAGCTCTTCAGCCGCTCCATCGGCGAAGCTACCGACATCGTCGAGAAGGAGATGTACAGCTTCGACGATAGAGATCGGACACAAATTACCTTGCGTCCCGAGGGCACGGCGGGCGTGGTGCGCGCCTATGTCGAGTCGGAGATGTACAAAAGCGAGCCGGTGCGAAAGCTTTACTATCTGGGTCCGATGTTCCGCCGCGAGCGGCCGCAGAAGGGAAGGCTGCGTCAGTTCCATCAGATCGGCGCCGAAGCGCTGGGGCGCGGCGATCCGTTCATCGATGCGGAAATCCTGCTCCTGCTGCGCGATTTTTTTGCCGCCGTCGGTTTGACCGAGCCGGCTTTGCAGCTCAATTCGCTGGGCGATGGCGCCTGCCGGCCCGAGTATCGGGAAAAATTGCTGGCCTTTCTCAAGGCGCGCGAAGAGTCTCTCTGCGGCGATTGCCGCCGGCGCATCGAGCGCAATCCGCTGCGGGTGCTCGATTGCAAAGAGCCGGGCTGCATCGCGGCGACCCGCGACGCGCCGTCGATTCTGGATGTTTTGTGCGCGCCGTGCCGGGAGCATTTCGCCGTCGTGCAGCGTCTGCTGCGCGATACCGGGGTGGATTTCGCGCTCAATCCGCGCCTGGTGCGCGGCCTCGATTATTATTGCCGCACGACGTTCGAGTGGACCACCACGCGGCTCGGCGCGCAGAGCGCGGTGGCCGCGGGCGGACGCTACGACGGCCTGGTCGAGCAGCTGGGCGGACCGGCGATCGCCGGGGTGGGGTTTGCCCTGGGGATCGAGCGGTTGACGATGCTTATCAAAATGCAGGAGATGCCAGCGAGCGCAGGCCCCGAGGTTTACATCGTCTGGGTCGGCGCGCCGGCGCGCGATTGGGCTTTTCCGCTGGCCCATCGGCTGCGGCAGAAAAATATCGCGGTGGAAATGGAAGGCGAGGCGCGCAGCTTGAAAAGCCAGATGCGCCGCGCCGATAAATTCAAAGCGCAGCAGGTTCTCATCGTCGGCGACGACGAGTTGGCGAAGGGGCGGGCGGTGCTGCGCGACATGGCGAGCAAGCAACAGGAAGAGATCGAGCTGAGCGCGATCGAAGCGGCGCTGGCGGCGAGGAAGGCGGGTTGATGGCGAGCGAACGAGTTTTCAGCGATCCGTGGGGCGACTGGAAGCGCAGCTGCTACTGCGGCGAGCCGCGCGCGGCGGCGGTGGGCGCCGCGATGACCTTGTGCGGCTGGGTGCACAGCCGGCGCGATCACGGCGGCGTTATTTTCGTCGACCTGCGCGACCGCAGCGGCATCTGCCAGGTGGTGTTTCGCCCCGAAGTCGCCGCCGCGGCCCATGAGAAGGCGAAACAGATTCGCTCCGAGGATGTGATCGCCGTGCGCGGCGAGCTCGCCAGACGCTCGCCCGAAACCATCAATCCCGATCTCGCCACCGGCGAGGTGGAGCTGGTCTGCCAGGAGCTGCGGCTGCTGAACGCCTCGGCGGTGCCGCCGTTTATCATCGAGGACGAAACCGACGCCAACGAAAACACCCGGCTGAAATATCGCTACCTCGATCTGCGCCGGCCGCGGAGCCTGGGCCATCTGCTGCTGCGCTATCGCATGACCAAGCTGATCCGCGATTACCTCGACGGCCTGGGTTTCATCGACGTGGAAACGCCGGTGCTGACCAAGAGCACGCCGGAGGGCGCGCGCGATTACCTGGTGCCGAGCCGGATTTATCACGGCAAGTTTTACGCGCTGCCGCAGTCGCCGCAGCTCTTCAAGCAGATTCTCATGGTCGGCGGCCTCGACCGCTATTTCCAGATCGTCAAATGTTTTCGCGACGAGGATCTGCGCGCCGACCGCCAGCCGGAGTTCACCCAGCTCGACATGGAAATGTCGTTCGTCCAGCCCCACGACGTCATGGGCGTGGTCGAAGGGATGATCGCGCTGCTGTTCAAAGAATTGAAAGGCATCGAGCTGAAGCCGCCGTTTGCGCGTCTTACCTATGAGGAAGCGATGAACCGCTACGGCTCGGACAAGCCGGACCTGCGCTTCGGGCTGGAGATCAAAGATTTCACCGACGCGCTGCGCGGCTGCAAGGCGCGGGTGTTCGCGGCGGCGATCGCGAGCGGCGGCGTGGTCAAGGGCCTGCGCATTCCCAAGGGCGGCGAGCTTTCGCGCAAGGATCTGGACGATATGACGCCGTTCGCTTCCACCTTCGGCGCCAAGGGGATCGCCTGGACAAAAATCACGCCGGAGGGCTGGCAATCGCCGATTGCGAAGTTTCTTTCCGAAGCCGAGCAGAAGGCGGTGGAGCAAATCGCCGGCGCCGAGGCCGGCGACGCGGTGCTGTTCTCCGCCGACCGCGCCAAGGTCGTGCACGACGCGCTCGGCAACCTGCGCTTACATCTGGGCGAGAAATTGGGCTTGATTCCAGAAAAAGATTACGCGCTGGTCTGGGTGGTGGATTTTCCGCTGATGGAATTCGATCCCGAGGAAAAGCGCTACGTGGCGCTGCATCATCCGTTCACCGCGCCGCTCGACGAAGATTTGCCCTTGCTCGATAGCGAGCCCGCGAAAAGCCGCTCCAAGGCCTACGACCTGGCGCTCAACGGCATCGAGATCGGCGGCGGCAGCATCCGCATCCACCAGGTCGAGCTGCAGAAAAAAATCCTCGGGCTCATGGGCATCGGCGCGGAAGAGGCGGAGGCGAAGTTCGGGTTTTTCCTCGAAGCGCTGAGCTACGGCGCGCCGCCCCACGGCGGCATCGCCTTCGGCATCGACCGGCTCGCGATGCTTTTGAGCGGCGCCAAATCGCTGCGCGACGTGATCGCGTTTCCCAAAAGCCAGCGCGCCGTGGACATGCTCACCGACGCGCCCTCCGCGGTCGAGCCGCGCCAGCTGCGCGAGCTCGGGATTCGCATCAGCGGGACGGAAAAGTAGGGTGGATTCAGGATGTGGGCCCGCGCGCCGTTGGGGCGCGGCGATTTTACCTTGAGGGCCACCGCCGCATCTGGTATGCGTGGCTGAGAATTCCATGGTGAAAATTATTGCGGTTTGTTTATTGCTCGCTGCGTGCAGCTTCGGCGCGGGCAATCTGGAGAGCCGCCACTCGAGCGACCTCGAAGCGCGCCGCATCCGGCGCATTGCGGTGCTGCCGCCGGTGGACAGCGGCCCGCGCCCGCGGATCGCGACGGCGCCGGGCGAGCCGCGCGCACCCGAGCGCGATCCCGACGATATTCTGGCGCGCATGCTCTATCCCGCGCTGAGCGCGCTGCCCAACTGGCAGATCGTGTCGGAGAGCGAGGCGCGCGAAGCGAGCCAGGGCATCCCGAGCACGAGCGATGCCGCGCGCCTGCGCCAGTTTGGCGAGTCGGTTTACGCCGACGCGGTCATGGTCGGGCGGGTGCGCCGCTACCGCGAGCGGGTGGGCGACGAGTGGGGCGCCAAGAGTCCGGCTTCGGTGGCCTTCGTGCTGGACCTGGTCGACGTGCGCCGCGGCGATGTCATCTGGTCGGCGAACTTCGACGAGACCCAGAAATCGCTCAGCGAGAATATTTTCGCCATCGGCAGCATCGGCGAGCGCGGCGTGCGCTGGCTCACCGCCGATCAGCTCGCCCAGGACGGCGTCAAGCGCGCCGTCGCCCAGTTGCACCAGTTGATCGGGCGGGTTTCTTAACGAAGGGCCGAGAGAAAAGCGTTGAGGGTTGAGGTTCGGGTTCCGATCTCAACGCTCGAACCTGTTTTCCGCTATAACGCCTGTGCTCGCGGCGCCGAAACGTCCTGCTTTCCGGCCGCCAATTGCGGGTCGATGGCCAAGGGGCTCGCGATTGCCGCGCTGATCGTTTTTCCCAGCTCCTCCAATTTTCTAAAGCTGCCGCGATCGAGCAAAACGTTGCCGCCGCTCTTGAGCTCGAGTCGCAGCGCCGGCACGGGAAAGCGCTCCGCGGCGGTGGAGCCGCCGATCGCAAAACCGCTGTAAACCTGATCGACGCCGAGGGCGACCCGATCGATCTCCTCGCGGTCGGCGACGAAATGGAAGTTTCGGTAGAGGCTTTGGCGCCTCACGGTGATGCGCCGCTCGGCCGGATCGATCTCGATACTCCGCCGCTGCGTGATCAGAAACACCGCGATGGCGAATAGAATCAGATTCATCAGGGGAAAATACCAGAGCGAGCCCGCCGGACCGACGAAGCCGCGCAGGCGCAGCGCCTCGACGATCGGCACCGAGACGAAGAGCAGCAAAATTGCGATGCCCAGACAGAGAAAAGCGGGAAAGCGCGGGCCGCGCCACAAAAACCGGAGGCGCGACGAAGTGTGCTCGACGACGCGAAAGCCGAGCCGCGTGCCGATGGCTTCGAAGTCAGCGGGGTGGGCGTTCATCGCGGCGCGCCGCCGTCAGTGCTTGTGATTTTTCTGCTCGCGGTAAAAATCGCGGAAGCGGTAGCTCTTGAGCTGGATCAGATTCTGATAGGAGCCGAAGCGCTCCGAGGGATCGTGGACTTCGTCGAGCAGGTCGCGGTGCTGCTCCTCGGATTCGAACACGCGGATTTTCTGATAGGTCGTCGAGCGCTCGGCGGGAATGCGCCCCATTTCGCGGATCATGTCGCGGAACTGGGACGGCTTCATCAACTGGCCGTAGGACGCGCCGGCGGCGGTGGAGATGCTCTCGTTGATCAAGGTGCCGCCGAAGTCGTTGGCGCCGGCGAGAAGCGCGATCTGCGAGAGCTTCGGCCCTTCTTTGACCCAGGAAACCTGCAGGTTGGGAATGTGCCGGTTGAGCATCAGGCGCGACACCGCGTACATCTTCATCACTTCGGCGCCGCTCGCGCCGCGGCGCAGGCCGGCGGGCGGCTTGCGCTGAAACATCGGCGCCTCCTCGTAAACGAAGCTGAGGGGCACGAACTCGGTGATCCCGCCCGTGCGTTTTTGAATCTCGCGCAGAATATTCAGATGCGCCGCCTTGTCGCGCGCGCCTTCGATGAAGCCGTACATGATCGTCGAGGTGGTCGGAATGCCGACCTCGTGCGCGGTCTCGATCAGCTCGATCCACTGGCCGACGCCGATCCGCCCCGGGGAAACCTGCCGGCGAATGTCTTCGACCAGAACCTCCGCGGAGGTTCCCGGCAGACTGCCGACGCCGGCGTCTTTCAACGCCAGAAGATAATCGCGCACCGAGACGCCGGCCAACGTCGAGCCGTAGAGCACTTCCTCGGGCGAGAAGCCATGAATGTGAATATCGGGCAGCGCTTCTTTGAGCGCGCGGCAGAGTTTCACATAATGCCAGCCGTCGATCCCCGGCGCGAGCCCCGCCTGCACGCAGACTTCGGTCGCGCCCAGCTCGTGGGCCTCGCGCGCGCGCCGGATGATTTCTTCCGCCGGCAGAAAATAGCCCTCTTCGGCGAGATGGCCGCGGCTGAAGGCGCAAAAACCGCAGGCTTTGACGCAGACGTTGGTGAAATTGATGTTGCGGTTGATCACGTAAGTGACCACATCGCCGACGGTGCGCGCGCGCAGCGCGTCGGCGGCGGCGATCATGGCGAGCAGATCCGAGCCGTCGGCCTCGAAAAGTCGAACCGCTTCCTCGACGGAAATATCCTGATCCGAAAGCGCCCGGTCCAAAATCTCCGCGGTAGATTTGGAAACGGTCGTCAGCAGATGTTCGAGCGAAGATTCGAGCTGGCAATTCATGACCGGACTGTAGCGTTTAGCGGCGGGAAACTCAATGCAGGGGAGGGCCGACCGCGAGGGCCGAGAGGAAAGCGTTGAGCGCTGAGGCTCCGATCTCGGGTCTTTATCTCTCAAGGCCTCGCGCCGTTCCAATTTTGAAAACTCTTTTAGGGGCGGCCCTGCGTGGTCGCCCATCCGAGAGGGCGGACACGCAGGTGCGCCCCTGCGCGAGGATGGCGAATTCAAACTGAACGCTATGCAGCGTGCGGCGTGGTTTCTTCGCTCAGGGCGCTATTTCAGCCAATAGCGGGCAAATTCCTGCAAAAAGGTGAGCGTGGTGAGGTCCTTCATGCGGTCGAGATAAACTCGGCCATTCAGATGATCGAACTCGTGCTGAATCACGCGCGCGTGAAAGCCGTGGGCGTCGAAGTCGAGCTTCTTGCCGTTGCGATCGAGCGCTTCAACGTGAATGCTGGTGTAGCGCGGCACCCGTCCGCGCAAATCGGGAATGCTGAGGCAGCCTTCCCAGTCTTCCTCGGTTTCATCCGACAACGGCGTGACCTGCGGATTGACCAGAACCGTGAGCGGCACCTTCGGTTTGTCGGGATAGCGCGGATTCTCCGCGACTTCGAGCACCGCGATCTGCCTGGATTCGAAAACCTGATCCGCCGCCAGCCCGACGCCGTCGTACTCCTTCATGGTGACGATCATGTCGTCGATGAATTGCTGCATCGCCGCCGACTTGAGGTCCGCCGCCGAAATTTTCTCCGTGACCTTGCGCAAAACCGGATGCCCGAGACGGGTGACTTTGAGGATCGACATGGGAAAATTCTTAACACAGGGAAAAAATTGGCAAAAGAGCTACGGAGCGATAGGTTACCGGTTGTGGAAGACTTGGCAACTGGCAGTCGGATCGCGTAAAATCGAACCAATTCACCAGGGAAGAGTTCTTCATCTGATGCAGTGGATCGCTCCATCTGAAAAAGACACAGCCACCAACACTCTCGAAAAGCGGCTCTGGGAGGCAGCGGATCAGCTGCGGGCCAACTCCGGCCTGACCGCGGCGCAGTATTCGACTCCGGTTCTCGGGCTGATCTTTCTTCGCTTTGCCGAAGCGCGCTTCGCCAAGCGCCGCGCCGAGTTGGAGAAAGCGGGGTCGAGCGGGCGGCGTGCGGCGTCGCGCATCGACGAGCCGGGCGCCTATCACGCCGAGGGCGTCGTCTATCTGACGCCGAACGCACGCTACGAGCGGCTGCTCAATCTGCCGGAAGGCGAGAACGTCGGCAAGGAAGTCAACGAGGCGATGGCGGATATCGAGAAGCACAATCCGCAGCTCGCCGGCGTCCTGCCGCGCACCTACCAGATTTTCAACAGCACTTTGCTAAAAGAGCTGCTGAAGAAGGTCTCCGAGATCCCCGACAACCTCGAATACGACGCCTTCGGCCGGATCTACGAATATTTCCTCGGCGAGTTCGCGCGCACGGAAGGGCAGAAGGGCGGCGAGTTCTTCACGCCGAGCAGCATCGTCCGCCTGATCGTGCAGATTCTCGAACCATACCACGGCCGCGTGCTCGATCCTGCCTGCGGCTCCGGCGGCATGTTCGTCCAAAGCGCCCGCTTCGTGCATGAGCACAAGGTTTCTCCACCCTCGCCCTCTGGGAGAGGGAAGGGTGAGGGTCTCGCGGCGTACTCAGGCGAGCCGAGCCGCGAGTTGTCGCTGCATGGTCAGGAACGAGTCGGCGCCACGGTCGCGCTCTCACGCATGAACCTCGCCGTCCACGGACTCGAAGGCGACATCCGGGAGGCGAACTCCTATTACGAGGACGAGCACGACAGCACCGGCAACTTCGACTTCGTCCTCGCCAACCCGCCGTTCAACGTCAACGCGGTCGATAAGGACCGGCTGAAAGACGCCGTCGGCAAGAACCGCCGCTATCCCTTTGGCCTGCCGCGCACCGATAACGGCAACTATCTCTGGATTCAACTTTTTTATTCCGCGCTCAACAAAAAAGGCCGCGCCGGCTTCGTAATGGCCAACTCCGCCTCCGACGCCCGCGCCTCCGAGCAGGAAATCCGCAAACAGCTCATCGAATCCCACGCCGTGGATGTGATGGTCGCTGTGGGGCCGAATATGTTCTACACGGTGACGCTGCCCTGCACGCTGTGGTTCATGGACAGGGCGAAAGCTGAGCTTCCGGCCTGTCCACCCTCATCCCGGCCTTCTCCCAGCGGGAGAAGGAGCGACGGGTTCAAGTTTCAGGGTTTGGTCGATACCGCCAGGGAGTTAAGGAAGAAGCAGACGCCGGCGGAAGAGATGTTGTGGCAGCTGCTGCGTAATCGACAGTTGGCCGATCTGAAGTTTCGCAGGCAGCATCAAATCGGAGATTATATTTGCGACTTTTATTGCGCCGAGCACCATTTGATCATCGAATTGGACGGACCCGTCCACCAAAAAACTAAACAGCAGGTGCACGATCACAAACGCGACGTCTATCTAAAAAGCCTTGGGAACCAAATACTGCGATTTTCTAACGACCGTGTTCTTAACGACACCGAAGGCTTGCTTGCCGAAATTTTGAACGCCATTCCCTCTCCCGCTGGGAGAGGGATACAGGGTGAGGGTCACGGTGCTCGCTACCGCGACACAGTGTTGTTCGTCGACGCCCGCCACATCTATCGCCAGATCGATCGCGCGCACCGCGATTGGACCGACGCGCAAATCGGCTTTATGGCCAATATTGTGCGGCTGTATCGGGGAGAGGGTCTCGACTTTACATTAGGTGGCGAAGAAGCACGGGACAAGATCCAGCAAATCTTTGCCGCACAACCCTCGTCCGACGCTTCGCGCCACCCTCTCCCACTGGGAGAGGGACGGGGCGAGGGTGTTCCAGCCTTGATGCGATATCGAGATATAGCTGGATTGTGTCGTGTTGCGACCATCGCCGAAATCGAGCAGCAAGGCTGGAGCTTGAATCCCGGCCGCTACGTCGGCGTCACGCCCGGCGAATCCGTCAGCGACGAAGACTTCAAAGAAAAGCTCGAAGAGCTGAACGAAGAACTCGAAAAGCTGAACGCCCAGGCACGTGAGCTTGAGGAGACAATCGCGCGGAACGTGTCGGAGATTCTAGAGGCGTGAGCATCGCGGCGACCGATGTAGAGTTTGGCGAAGCTCCGTTTGAGATTATCGACGGAGACCGAGGTAAGAACTACCCCAAGCAAAGTGACTTCCTGGATTCCGGACACTGCTTGTTTCTCAGTGCCGCCAATGTCACGAAGAGCGGATTCGATTTTGCTGAGTGTTTATTCATTGATGAAAACAAGGACGCTGCACTTAACAAAGGAAAACTCCAGCGAGAAGACATCGTTCTGACGACGAGGGGAACTATCGGCAACACAGCCTATTTCAACCACACCGTGCCTTTTGAAAATCTCAGGATAAACTCCGGTATGGTAATTCTGCGGTGTGATAGAGCGAGGATGTTGCCTGCCTACTTGTATCACTTCCTTCGCTCTCCGAGTTTTCACAAGCAAGTGAACTCCCTACGAAGCGGCGTAGCGCAGCCGCAACTTCCGATTCGTGACATGCGGCGCATCAAGCTCCCGCTTCCCCCGCTACCCGTCCAGCGCCGGATCGCGGGCATCCTGTCAGCCTACGACGATCTAATAGAAAACAACCAGCGGCGGATTAAGATTTTGGAAGAGATGGCCCGCTCGCTCTACCGCGAGTGGTTCGTCAACTTCCGCTTCCCCGGACACGAAAAAGTCCCGCTCGTCGATTCCCGGCTCGGAAAGATTCCAAAGGGGTGGGAAGTGAAGCCGTTCACCGAAATCGCGGACGTGTTGAGTGGTGGTACGCCCAAGACCGACATTGCCGAATACTGGAACGGTGAAATTCCATTCTTCACTCCGCGAGACACACCAAACCACTTCTACGTCGACGATACCGACAAACACACCACTGACCTTGGCCTATCCAAGTGTGCAAGTGAACTGTATCCGCCCGATACGGTTTTTATCACTGCGCGCGGAACGGTCGGCAAAGTCGCGCTGCCGTCTGTGCCAATGGCGATGAACCAGTCCTGCTATGCGCTACGGGGTAAGCCAGGTTTCCCGCAACGATTCCTGTTCTTGATGACATTGCAGCAGGTTGACTACCTCAAGACCAATACTGGCGGAGCAACGTTCGATACTATAGTCGCGGATACGTTCCGCCGTATGGAAGTCGTGAGCCCCGCGCGCGAAGTAACCGCGAGCTTCGCTCGTCAGACCGACGCGCTTTTCGATCAAGTGAACACGATCCAGCGTCAAATCCAAAATCTCCGCCGCGCTCGCGACCTGCTGCTGCCTCGGTTGCTGTCGGGCCAGGTGGAGCTACCGGACGCCGGGCCACAGGCATGAACGTCGACGCCAAACCAAAAGTCGAGACTGTTGCCAACGACAAAACAATTCGATGGTCGTGCCGCGACGGGGAGTTTGTATTATGGGTTGGGACGAATTCGTTCTTAACATCCGACCAGCGGTCAAGTTGGATCATCCGGGATTTTTGGGAGATGCGAGATGGCGATTTCGTCACAATCACAAACCGCTTGGTCGATTTGCCTCCGTGGTTTGAATTGCACCCCGGTGAAGTGGCCGGGGATGCGGCTATCGAGACGATGAAACGGTTGAAGAATGGATATCAACCGAAGGAGCCGATCGAAGGACCGAACATCTGGCGCGTGACGGCAGGCGACCGATTGGCGTGGGTGAGGACGAACCGGGCAGGTCCACCGGTTCGCGAAATTTTAACGCTGCGATCATGCGCACTGGTGATTGGAGAAACCTCGAGTCTGTCATCGCAGTCACTCGTGATTTTTGGAGCACCAAAAAGCAATATCTTGTCGCCGGCCGATGGGGCCGCGATGCGAGCGGGCTTCGATGCAGCCACCGCGCTTGGTGCCCCACGGGAATTCGCGGCCGTTTGGAAGTTCGGAATTTGAACGGACTGCTTGTCAGAGTTGGCATTGATTCAACGGACGGTAACTGGAATGCGCCGATGCGATTGTCAACCGGCGAGTTTCTGTACGTGACTATTACGGACAGCAAACCGATGCGCAAAGGGCTTGCTCGTGGCTATGATGAGCTCATTCCCGCAATAGAGCGATTTGAAGCGAAGTTGCCCTCGTGGCTAATGGGGAAAAACACGCATCTTGATCCTGATTTCGACTATCTCACCTATGGTGACCAAGGCCAGCGCGGAAAGCGCATTCAATCGCTGCTGACCGATGGCGACTTACTTGCTTTCTTTGCGGCTCTGCGTCCAGTGGACGGACCGGCGCGTCCGCTCATCTACGCGCTCATCGGTCTGTATGTAGTCGACGACATTATCCTGGCGCAGGCGATACCGCGTGCGCGCTGGGCGGAGAACGCCCACACGCGCCGCGTTTCGTGCGACGGTCACATCGTCGTGCGCGCGAAACCCACTGTTTCCGGTCGTCTTCTCCGTTGCATCCCGATCGGCGAGCTGCGCGACGGAGTCTATCGTGTGCGCAAGGACTTGCTGCAGGCTTGGGGCGAGCTCGACATCAAAGACGGGTACATCCAACGTAGCGTGAGGCTGCCTGCGTTTCAAAACGCAGCAAAGTTCTATCGCTGGTTTCTCGCGCAGAAGCCGGCGCTGATCCAACGGAACAACTGATATGCGTACCCCAGAACCGGACCTTTACGTTTACAAAATCGTAGTCGATAGCGGCGGGGCGCCGTGCGTCAGGAACAACCTTTTAAGCCTGGCCCTCTGCAAGCCCAAGATTCGCAAGACCGCCGGCAAGGGTTCGTTCGTTTTCGGGTTCGGTGGAAAGGATTACGAGGAACGACTCATTTACATCGCGAGAGTGACAGATAAACTGGAAGGCACGGCCTACTATCGCCAAGGAAAATATGCCCGGCGTCCCGACTGCATCTACCGAGTCGAGAATGGCCGCCCCGTTCGTAAAGCTTCTGCCGAATATCACCGCGATTCTGACCATAGAAAGAAGGATGTCGGGCTGCACTTCCAGAGAGCGTACGTGCTACTGAGCAAGGACTTTCGCTATCTTGGCCGAAAAGGTACAGACGATTACAAAAAGTCATACCCACAGATCGCAAGATTGATCGAAGACTTAACGCGGGGACATCGCCGCCATCATTCCGTGAAGTTGCGGAAAGAACTGATGGCGCTTAAAGCCGAAATTTGGCGGAAATACCGCCGAAAGAAAGTGGGACTTCCAACCGAAAATGATCGACACCGACCGTGTAATGAAGATACGCCAAGCACGCGATGTTGAGTCAAGCGAGCGCAATTACTTTCAACCTTGAGATCCACGATGATCCAAATCACTCAAGGAAACCTGCTCAAAGCACCTACTGACGCGCTGGTAAACACCGTGAATACCCAAGGGATCATGGGAAAGGGAATAGCGCTGCAATTCAAGCAGGCGTTCCCGGCGATGTTTCAAGAATACGAAAAGGCTTGCAAAGCAGGTAAGGTGCAGCTCGGGAAAATGCACGTCTATGATCTCGGTGGGTTGAAGGAGCGCCCGCGCTGGATCGTCAACTTTCCAACCAAGGGGTATTGGCGCGAACGGAGCCGACTGATTGACATCGAAAGAGGTCTGGGCGATTTGGTTAGCAACGTTTGTTCCTTGGGAATTCGTTCAATTGCGGTACCGCCGTTGGGTTGTGGCCTCGGAGGTTTAAACTGGGCCGATGTGCGTCCCCGCATTGAGGCCGCCTTTACCAATTTACCGGACGTAAACATCCTTTTGTTCGAACCGTAAACCGGGATCGAGCGCTCAGCTCCCTCACCAACAAGCGCATAAACGAAGGGTACATTCGTCCACGGAAATGCATGTTCACAGAAAGATAGATGTTCACGTAAGCGTGAACTTAGTGTATTGCGTGAACATAAAGAACTTATCAGCAGCAGAGTTGGAGAAGGCGTTGGCGCCCAAGTCAGGCTCGGATATAAGGCCATGCAGGCGCGGCAGGCGTACGAATTGGTTCAAAAATTCTTGAGCCTCTTATAACTGGCTAATGAGCCCGAGCGACTACACCGAAGAGCTTCTTGTCGAACAGCCTGCGATCGAACTTTTTAGTGAGCTGGGTTGGTCCACGATCTCGGCGTTGGACGAGTCATTCGGCTCCGCCGAACCATCACCCCAGCCCTCTGCCAGTGGGCGAGGGGGTTGGTTGGGACGCGAGACAAAGTCAGAAGTCGTTCTCGTGCCGAAACTACGTTCGGCATTAGAGCGGTTGAATCCGGTGCTGCCTGCCGACGCGATCAATTCCGCAGTCGATGAGCTTGTACGCGACCGATCGGCAATGAGTCTGGCAGCGGCGAATAGAGACATTTGGGATTTGTTGCGAGACGGCGTCACGGTCTCCGTTGCGGATCAGGAGCGCGGCGGGCTGAAAACGGAGCGGGTGCGGGTCGTCGATTGGGATGTTCCACTTAACAACGACTTTTTGCTCGTGAGCCAGATGACCATCACGGGCGAACTTTATACTTGCCGGCCCGATCTGATCGGATTCGTGAACGGGTTGCCGTTTGTCGTCATCGAGCTCAAGAAACCCGGTGTGCCGGCGAAGCAGGCGTTCGACGAGAACCTGACGAGCTACAAGCATTTGCAGAACGGCATTCCGGCGTTGTTTTGGTACAACGCGTTTTTGATTGCTTCCAACGGCGCCGACAGCCGGGTTGGGTCGCTGACGGCGGACTGGGATCGGTTCACGGAGTGGAAGCGGATCGAGCGCGAGGACGAGCCGCGGCGGGTGTCGCTGGAGGTCATGCTGCGCGGTTTGTGCGAGCCGGCGCGGTTGCTGGACTTCGTCGAGAATTTCACGCTCTTTTCCTGGCACAAGAGCGGGTTGGTCAAAGCCATCGCGCAGAACCACCAGTATCTCGGCGTGAACAATACGATTCGTGCGACGCTGGCGGCGCGGGAGGCGGGACATGGGCGAGGCGGTGTCTTCTGGCAGACGCAGGGCTCGGGGAAGAGCTTTGCGATGGTCTTCTATGCGCAGAAAATTCTGCGCAAGCTGCCGGGCAACTGGACTTTTGTGATCGTTACCGACCGGGTGGAGCTGGACGAGCAGATCGCCAAGACGTTTGCTTCCTGCGGCGCGGTGACCGACGCGGACGAGTGCCACGCCAAGACCGGTGCTGAATTGCGCGAGCTGCTGGCGGGCAATAATCGATATGTCTTCACGCTCATTCACAAATTTCAGACGCCGGAGCTGCTGTGCGACCGGCGCGACGTGATCGTGCTCACGGACGAGGCGCACCGGACGCAGTACGACACGCTGGCGCTCAATATGCGCTCGGCATTGCCTAACGCGCTGTTTCTGGCTTTCACCGGGACTCCATTGATCGCCGGCGAGGAGCGCACGCGCGAGGTCTTCGGCGATTACGTGTCGATCTATGATTTCCAACAATCCGTGGAGGACGGCGCAACGGTGCCCCTCTTCTACGAGAACCGCACGCCGGAGCTGCATCTCGACAACCCCAATCTCAACGACGATATCTACGAGCTGATCGAAGAAGCCGACTTGTCCGAGGAAGCCGAGAAACGCCTGGAGCGGGAGCTGGGGCGCCAGTATCACCTGATCACGCGCGACGAACGGCTGGAGACCGTCGCCAAGGATTTAGTGCGGCACTTTCTCGGGCGCGGCTTTCAAGGCAAGGCGATGGTGGTGTCGATCGACAAGCCGACCGCGTATCGGATGTATGACAAAGTGCAGAAGTACTGGAAGGAAGAGCGCGAGCGCCTCGAGATGGCGCTCACGCGAGAAAGACCGTCGGATGAACAGCGGGCCGAGCTTGAGGCGCGGCTGGAGGTGCTCAAGACCACGGACATGGCGGTGGTGGTTTCGCCGGGACAGAACGGGGTCGAGGAGCTGAAGGCGATCGGCATCGACGTGGTGCCGCACCGAAAGCGCATGACTACGGGAAAGCTAGACGAAAAATTCAAAGACCCGGCCGATCCGTTTCGTCTCGTTTTCGTCTGCGCCATGTGGCTGACCGGCTTCGACGCGCCGAGCTGTTCGACGATCTATCTCGACAAGCCGATGCGCAATCACACGTTGATGCAGACCATCGCCCGCGCCAACCGGGTCTATCCCGGTAAGCAGAGCGGCTTGATCGTCGATTATGCCAACGTCTTCGCTTCGCTGGAAAAGGCGCTGGCGATCTACGGGAAAGGGCGCGGCGGTGAGACGCCGGTGCGCGACAAAAGCGAGCTGGCGGCGCAGTTGAAACTCGCGGTCGACGACACGACGGCATTTTGCAGGCTGCACGGCGTCGATCTGGCGAAAATTGAGCAGACTTCCACGGCAAACTTTGCGCGCGTCGGCGCGATCCAGGAGGCGGCGGATAAACTCATGGCGCCGGAGAACGTGCGCCGGGATTTCTTGAGTAAGGCTGGTTTGGTCGGCGCGCTTTATCGAGCGGTCAAGCCCGACCCGCTGGCGGTCGAGTTGGCGCCGTGCTGCGGCTGTATTCTGGCGATCGCCGAGCGGATTCGCACGACCACCGACCCGCCGAATATTTCGCAGGTGCTCCAGGGAATACAGGAGCTGCTCGATGAGTCCATCGCCGCGGTGCCGTTTACCATCGGAGACCAGAAAGGCGGTTACTTCGATCTCTCCAAAATCGATTTCGAAGCGCTGAGAAGAAAATTCGACAGGAACAAGCCGACGAATACCGATCTGGAACGCCTGAAAGCCGCGGTGCGGGCGCAGCTGGAGCGCATGGTGCGGCTGAACCGCACCCGCGCCGATTATCTGGAAAAATTTCAGGAGCTGATCGAAAGCTATAATGCAGGCAGCCGTAATATCGACGAGATATTTCGGGAGCTGCTCGATCTCTCCGCCATCTTGACTAAAGAGCAAACCCGCCACGTGCGCGAGAATCTGACCGAGGAAGAGCTGACGATCTTCGACATCCTGACGAGGCCGGGCCCGGATTTGAGTGATCCTGAGCGCGAGGAAGTGAAAAAGGTAGCGCGGCAATTGCTGGATCGGCTGAAAGAACTGCTGGTCATCGGCTGGCGTCAAAGAGTCGGGAGCCGCGCGCGCGTGCGACTGGCGATCGAAGACGCGCTCGACGACGGCTTGCCGCGCGCGTATACGAAGGCCCTCTACCAGACCAAGTGTTCAGCCGTCTTCGAGCATGTGTACGAGAGCTATCAGGGGGAGGGGAAGAGCGTGTACTCAGACCAGGTTTGGCACTGATATTCGAGACAAGCGACCGGCACAATCAGCTTTGCGTCGAAGTAATTTTAGCGGATCCATTGTAGAAAGGCCTCCGTTGTCAGAGAAGAATCCCGTCCTTGGCGAGAAAACGCGTCTCTACCCGTACGGGTATGGCTTTTGCCAGTGTGGCTGTCGACAGAGCACCCAGCCATTTCCGAGTGGGATATACCCGAGGTATCTGCCGTCGCATCGAGATGCGGTAGATGTAGCGAGTCCCGCGGGCAATCCAATGCCTGCGCCGGAACCAACAAGCGCAAAGGCCTACGTAGGCACTGACAAGGCACTGCTTGAGGCCTATTTGGAGCTCAACAGCAGTCATCAAAACATTCTAATGCAGATAAATGTGCTTGGTCACGAAGTCGAACTGATCAGCAAAATGGTACGAGATTTTTGGCAAGGTACGAGCGACGGGAAACGACTGGTACTGGAAAAGCTATCGGCCGTTCTTAAAGGCTTAAACCCGCAAGGAAAAAAATGAGCCGTGCAGATTTGCGATTTCGACAACTTGCGATGAGCGAAGCGGACGATGGCTAACTCTTTAGTGAACCAGGCATGTGATCAGCTCCGTCTGGTAAAGGCTCTTCTGTCTGCAAGCCTCGAGCGCGATGAGCTGTCCGCCAACCGTGAACGGATCACCTTAGCCCTTGAGCGTTTATCGGTCATCGATGTGCTCCTTGTCGATGCGGCTGGACAAATAGAGCAAGCGATCAAGAGAAGCAATGAGTTTCGGACTGTGCCCGATTTGGCATCGCAGGAGACTAAACCGCGCCGTCCTGAAGCAGCGACCGACTTTCGCGCTGACCGGGGTATTCAACGTGATATTCCACTCTTTCCTGACCAAGGAGTCATCGCTAGCTACAGTGAATTGATTCGCACACACGGCGAAATGTCGCGGAATTTTCGATTGCTCTGCAGCGAAATCGAAGCCGTGATACGAAACATCAATGATTTTTGGTCCGGAAACGAGGATGCGAAAACGGTCGTGGTCGATAAACTTCGCGCCGCGCTCGTGGCGAAGTAGCAGCCCGGTAGGCCATTGCGGCTCACCTAACGCTGGGGTCGTTCCGAAGCGGCTGTGCGAAAAATCTTTCGGCGCCCTTCGACACGGCTCAGGACGACGGGAGAAATTTCAAGGTCGTTCAGGCATGGCGAACTCTAAACAAAGCGCGCCGCTCGGCTCGAATGCGCTCGCCATGAGCGGTGCTTTTCAAACAGGCTTGGCCAACGGATGATTCTTCTCGCGGTCATGGCGCCCAACTGAAGCAGCGCCGGTGTGAGCCGCCACGGTCATCCGAGCGCTTTCAGCTCCTCGATGTAGTCTTTGAATCCCGCCTCGATGTCGTACTCGGGCGCCCAGCCGAGGACCTGTTTGGCTTTTTCGATCACCATCGGCTGTTTGGCCGAGCGCGGGCGCTGGCCGGGAATGATTTCCACCTGGAGCTTGGGCAAGAGTTTTTCCGCGAGCGCGACCAGATCGTCGAATTTGACCACCACGCCGGTGCCGATGTTGAGCGTCACCGGCGCTTTGAGCGGCGTCGTCACCGCCTTGTCGAGGGCGCGGCCGAGATCTTTGTAGTAGACGTATTCGAAATCGCGGGCGACCTCCTGGGCGATTTTCACCACGCCGCCTTTGATGCCGGTCTGGAGCATGTTCTGCACCATCTCGCCGCCGCCCGAGCCGCCGGCGAAGTGGCCGACGCCGTAGACGTTGGCAAGACGCAGCACGATCAATTCAAAACCGAACATGCGCTGGTAGGCTTCGACCATCAATTCTTTGGCGACTTTGGAGTTGCCGTAGGGCTCGCCCGGGCCGCGGCGGAAATTCTCGTCGATCGGCGCCGGCTCGCCCTGGCGGCGATCGTAAATGCCGAAGGTGCTGATCTGCACCAGGCGCTTGACGCCGGTGAGCCGCACGGCCTCGGCGACGTTGATCGTTCCCATGACGTTGATCTGCAGGCCGGTGTAGATCGGGTTGGCGACTTTGCCGCCGATCAGGCCGGCGGTGTGAATCACCGTCTCGCATTTGTATTTCTGGATGGTTTCGATCAGCGACGGCAGATCGCGCACGTCGCGCTGCACCACCGTGACGCTGGCGTCGCCGAGCTTGCGCGCGAGAAAATCCTTGCGCGGCGCGACGTCGTAGAAGACCACGCTCTCGCCGCGCGTGATCGCGTGCTGCGCGTAGGAAGTGCCGACCAGGCCGAGACCGGTGATGAGTGTCGTCGCCATAACAATCTCCCTTCGATTGGAAACTACTTTTCGCTTACTGCATGGCCGGGAAAATGTCCAGGGATTCGATAAGAGGATTGAAGATGGCGGATGAAGGATCGCGAGGGCATTGATTGCAATCCGTGAAGACGGCGTTGTATACCGCTAGGAGAAAATATCGCTATTGAAACAGGAGAGCCGCAATGCAGGGTGTGGTCGATGCCGATACGCACATCGCCGAGCCGGAGGCGATGTGGAAATTGATCGATGAAAAAATGGCGCCGCGCCGTCCGGTGCTGGTGGGCCTGCCGGAAGATACCTGGTTCGGCGAGCGCAACGCGCTCTGGCTGATCGACGGCAATATTTTCCCCAAGCCGGCGGGCAGAGGAAGCTATCGGCTGGTGACGCCGTCGGCTCAGAAAGCCGAAAAGGTCCGCGGCGACATCGCGATTGCCAGCCGCGAGCTTTCCGACGTCGGCGTTCGGTTGAAGGACATGGACCGGCTCGGGGTCGCCGTGCAGGTGATCTACCCCACTTTATTTCTGGTTTATCTCACCGATGACGCGGAGCTGGAGACGGCGCTTTGCCGAGCATACAATTCCTGGCTCGCCGAGGCTTGCAGCAAATCCAACGGCCGCTTGCGCTTCGTGGCGATTTTGCCGCTGCGCTCGATTGCCGAGTCGCTCAAGGAAATGAAGCGGGCGAAAGACTTGGGCGCGGTGGGCATCTTCTTTCGCGGCCTGGAAGGGGACAAGTCCATCGATCATCCGTACTTCCATCCGGTCTACGAGCAGGCCGCTCGGCTCGACATGGCGATCTGTATTCACACCGGCTCCGGCGCGCCGTGGATGCTGCCGTACTTCGAGCACGCGCGCAATCATACTTTCGCGCACGGCCGGGCGCTGCCGATCTTCGCCTTCCGTGACCTCGTCGCCAACCGCATCCCCGAGAAATTTCCCGGGCTGCGCATCGGCTTCATCGAGGCGTCGGCGGGCTGGGCGCCGTTCATGATCCACATTCTGCGCCGTTTGTTCAAAGACCGGCCGAAGTTCAAGAACAGCGCCGAGCTGTTTCGCGACTACAATCTTTTCATCGCCTGCGAGGCCGACGAGGATATACCGTATCTCGCCCGCTGCATCGGCGAGGACCACATGGTGATCGGCTCGGACTACGGCCACAACGATCCCTCCGCCGAGGAAAAATTGGTCGAGACCCTCGGCGCGCGGGAGGACGTTTCGCAGAAACTTGCGGAGAAAATTCTCGTGCACAACCCGCGGCGGCTCTACGGCCTTCAGTAGAGCAGGGTGAACGAAGGATTGCCGATAAAGAGCGCGCCATGGAGGCCATCCGCAATTTTGTTTTGCAGGTTGCGGCGCATTTCCGAGGGCGCCTCGGCGCGGCCTTGGTCGAGGCTTACGCGCTCGGCAGCCTGGCGCACGGCGGCTTTAGCGAAATCTACAGCGACATCGATGTCGGTTTGCTGCTCGGCTGCGCTGCGCCGCCCGCCGACATGCCGGCGTTGCTCGCGGAAGCGAAAGCTCTGGATCCCGACCTCGGCAGAAAACTTTCGCTTTTCTGGGGGAACCCGGAATACGACTGGGGCCGCCTGCCGGTGATCGACCGGCTCGATCTCCTGGATCACGGGATGGCGCTGCTCGACGGCATCCGGCCGGCTTTTCGCCGTCCGAGCGCCGAGGAGATTCATCGAGAGCAATTGCAAAGCATCGAAAAGAGCTGGAAGCCGCGCCTGCCCGAGCTGAGCCGCCTCGGCGCGCTCGAACCGAGAGAGCGCAAGCCGTATATTCGCGCGATCCTTTACGCGGCGCGATTGATTTACACCTGGGACAACCTCGCGGTGGGGTCCAACGATCGCGCGGTGGCATACCTGCACGAAGTTAAACCGGCCGGGCTCGACCTGACGCCCATCGATCGAGCGCTCGCCTGCCGTCGCGGCGAGTGCTCCGCCGAGGATGTGTTCGGTCTGCGCGCCGATCTCGAGCGCCAGTGCGAAAGCGCGCTGCGTTATATCCGTGCGGCTTGAGCGGCGGAGTCGAGGGATGAAGATCCTTTTGCCGAGAAGGGCAGCGCGATGGAAAGCGCTGCTGGCGGCGCTCTTGTTGGCAAGTGTTTTCTGCGCCTGCGCTTCGCTGCTGAGCAACAGCGAGAATTTCTATCGCGACCGGCCGCGCCGGCCGATCAACTGGCGCGAAATTCTGACCGATTGAAATGGCGCTGCCCGCGCCGGCGGGGCTCGGCGTCTAACGCCGGGCGGCGTGCTTTTGATAGTTCCACGTGCCGTCGCGCTGGGGCTCGCGGCCTTGGAGCACGTTCTTGAAATGCGGGTGCGCCGCCAGCGGCGTGCGGTTCAGCATCTCGTCGAGCACGTCGTCCTGGAGAAAAGTGTAATCCTTGCCCTGGGCGCAGTAGGCGAGATAGTTCATCTGCGCCTGCTCCTCGAGGTGGGCCATGCCCATCACCGCTTCGGAAAGATTTGTTCCCGTGGTCACGGCGCCGTGGCCGCGCAGCAGGATCGCCGGGCTGGCGCCCAGGAGCTTCGCCACTTCCATGCCTTCGGCGTCGCTCTGAATCGTTTTCACATGCGGGTAAATCGGCAGCGGGCGGCGCAGAAGCTGCGCGCCTTCCTGGCGCATGGGTTTGATCGTGCCGGTGAGCACGCTCATGAGAATCGTGTAACGCGGGTGCACATGCACGATGGAGTGAATCTCCGGGTGGGTCTTGTAGATGCACGCGTGGATTTTCACTTCGGAGCACTGGGTGAGCCCGGCGCGGCCGGCGATGAGAAATCCCTCCGTGTCGCACATCACCATGTCCTCGGGCTCCATGATCGCCAGCGCGTCGAGCTCGTACTCGCGCCCTTTGACGAAAAAATGATCGGGCTCGGAGGGAATGCGCATGCTGGCGTGGCCGAGCGCCGCGGTGAGGCCGGTGGCCAATCCCAGGTTGGCGAGCACGCGGTTGGCCGCCGCGACTTCGCGCTTGACTTCTTCGCGATCGGAAATCATATCGAGAGGCTCCTTCCGCGCGAACCTAACCGATATTCGATTTCGACTCAATCAAAGACGGGCAATTTTTTCGCGGCGCCAGGCGCGCCGGAGGTCAGGAAGCGCGGCGCTGGGCGCTCCTGCCGTGTTGCCGGGCGTGGCTTTCGTTGGCGGCTTTCCAGCGCCGGAATCCCTGGCGCATGTAGTCGGGATCGAGCTGCAGGTGCTCGCAGATGCTCTGGAACGAAAAAAGCGAGCGGTCGTCGCCGTCGAAGATCCACGCTTCGGCGTCCTCGAACAACTGCCGGCCGCGTTTGTCGGTTGCCAGGGCGTATTTCTGGAAGTCTTCGGTGGCGTTTTCCAGGATCGCCAGCATCAGCCTTTTCTCGCCGTCGCGGGTGATTTTTCTGAACAGCTCCTCCAGAATGCCGCTGTCGGTGGGTTCGATGAAAGCCAGTGCCGTGTCCATGCTGAATCTCCTGCGCGCTTTTTTTCGATTCGCTGCCGCGGATCACGGTTCCGATCCAAGCGCAAAGGGCACGCCATCGCCGGCGAAACGAAAGTGAAGAATTTCTTGGAACCGGCGGTGAAGAGCCATGTCAGGCGGGGAGGGTACGGATGCCCGTTGAGACGGCGCGGGCGCGGCGCCGGGCGCGCCATCGATGGCGCGGCGCAAACGGTTTTTCGGCGCTGCGCCGGCGCCGGCGTGATTGGCAATCCCCCGGCGACCTGTCTATAATCCGACTGCGTGGCCAATCTGTACTACAATGAACGATTGATCATCGCTTTCGCGTCGTTCAATCAAAGCGACAAACAATGGACCGCGGGCGCGGAAATCACCTGGAAGCGCGAGGGCCGGCGCCATTCGCACACCATCGGCGCCTTGCCGGACCGCTTCAAAACCGGCGAGGACGCGGAGCGATTTGTCATCAATCTTGCCAAGGCGTGGATTGACGCCAATCCATGACAGTTGTTTCGCAAGCCGAGGATGGAGGATGGAAAGAACGAAGCGATCCCGCCGACTTCGATCCTCGATCCGTTTCAGAAGGGAGCGGCAGTTGAGGAGAAAGAGCGCAGATTCGAGAAAGGTATGCAGCCATGAGCTATAACGCCTGGTTCCAGTGCATCAACGGCTGTCCGGGGCAGTACAGTCTTCTCGAGATCATCTACCGCTGTCCGAGCTGCGGCGATCTCCTGGAAGTGCGCCACGACATGGATGCGCTCAAGTCGCGGGCGGCGGGCGCCTGGATCAAGCTTTTTGACGATCGGGTCAAACAGAACAGCTATCCTTACGGCTCGGGAGTGTGGGCGAAAAAGGAATGGGTGGTGCCGTTCATCGACAACGAGAACGTGGTTTCCACCTGCGAAGGCAACACCAACCTTTTCTGGGCGAACCGCTACGGCAAGCAGCTTCATCTGGAAGATCTCTGGGTCAAGCAGTGCGGTAATTCGCACACCGGCTCGTTCAAAGACCTGGGCATGACCGTGCTCGTGTCGGTGGTGAATCAGATGATCGCCAACGGCGAGCCGATCGATGCGGTGGCGTGCGCGTCCACCGGCGACACTTCGGCGGCGCTCGCGGCCTACGGCGCCGCGGCGGGGATTCCCACGGTCGTCTTTTTGCCGCGCGACAAAGTCTCCCCGGCGCAGCTCGTGCAGCCGCTCGCCAACGGCGCCCTGGTGCTGTCGCTCGACACCGACTTCGACGGCTGCATGGCGGCGGTGCAGGAGGTGACCCGGCACAAGCACATCTACCTGGCCAATTCGATGAACAGCCTGCGCATCGAAGGGCAGAAGACCATTTCTGTCGAAATCGTCCAGCAGTTCGACTGGGAGGTGCCGGATTGGATAATCCTCCCGGGCGGCAACCTCGGCAACGTGAGCGCCTTCGGCAAGGGGTTTTTGATGATGTACGAGCTGGGCCTGATTTCCAAGCTACCGCGCATCTGCGTCGCGCAGGCGGAAAACGCCAACCCGCTCTACCGGTCCTATCTGACGAACTTCGAGCATTTCGAGCCGATGACCGCGCGCAAGACCCTGGCGAGCGCGATCCAGATCGGCAACCCGGTGAGCATCCGCAAAGCGATCGCGACGCTGCAGCGCTTCAGCGGCGTGGTGGAGCAGGCCTCCGAGGTCGAGTTGGCCGAAGAGGTCGCTCGCGCCGACCGCACCGGCATGTTCAACTGCCCGCATACCGGCGTCGCCCTGGCGGCCCTGCGCAAGCTCATCGATAAAAAAATCATCCACGGCCACGAGCGGGTGGTGGTGATCTCCACCGCGCACGGATTAAAATTCGCCGAGCAGAAGATCGCCTACCATCTCGACAAGCTGCCCGAGGTCCGCGGCACCCAGCAGAACCGGCCGGTGGAGATTTCCGCCGATCCGAAAAAAATCAGCGACGCGATTTCCCGCTACGTCGAGCGCGTGCGCTTGCTGGACGGCTGATGAGCGGCGCTCCGAACAAAACTCCCGGCGCTTGCGAGGGCGCCGCGACGGCGGCCAGCCCCGAGAAAAAGGCGCCCGGCTTCAGCACCCTGGCCGTGCACGGCGGCGAGCCGCGGCCCAAGCTCGGCAACTCGCTGGCGATGCCGATCGTGCAGACCGCGACTTACACGTTTGCCGATACCAAGGAGCTGCACGATCATTTTCAGCATCGCATCGAGCGCGAAGAGTACGGCCGCTACGGCAATCCGACCCAGCGGGTCGCCGAGCTGAAACTCGCGGCCCTCGAGGGCGCGGAAGATTGTCTGTTGTTTTCGAGCGGGATGGCCGCGGTTACCACGGCCATGTACGCGGTGCTGTCGCACAATTCCCACGTGGTCGTGACCGATGATTCCTACCGGCGCACCCGGCAGTTTCTGACGCAGACCTTGCACCGCTACGGCATCGAAGTTTCCGTGGTGCCGGCCGGGGACTACGCCGCCATCGCCGAAGCGATCCGGCCGACCACCCGCCTGCTGGTCAGCGAATCGCCGACCAATCCCTACAACCGCATCGTCGATATGGAGCGCTTCGCCGAGATCGGCCGGCGCCATCGGGTGAAAACCTTGATCGACGCGACCTTCGCGACGCCGTTCAACCAGCGGCCGCTGGAGTTCGGCATCGATCTGGTGCTGCACTCGGCGACCAAATATCTCGGCGGCCACAACGATCTGCTCGCCGGCGCGGTGCTCGGCGGCGCCGAGCTGGTGGACGGCATTCGCGCCCTGCAGCACGTGACCGGCGCGATCCTCGATCCGCTCGCGGCCTATTTGCTCGTGCGCGGCTTGAAAACCTTCGCGCTGCGGATCGCGCGGCAGAATGCCAACGCCCAGGCGCTGGCGGAATTTCTCGCGGCGCACCCGAAGGTCGCCGCCGTGCATTACGCCGGCCTGCCGAGCCATCCGCAGCACGAGGTTGCGCGCCGGCAGATGCGCGGCTACGGCGGCGTGGTGTCCTTCGAGGTGGCCGGCGATCTCGAAGCGACTTCGCGGGTCGTCGATGGCTGCCGCATCCCGCAGATCGCGCCGTCGCTCGGCGGCGTTGAAAGTTTGATCGAGCAGCCGGCGCTGATGAGTTTCTACGAGCTCAGCACGGAAGAGCGATTGATGGTGGGCATCAAGGACAACCTGATTCGCTACTCCGTCGGCATCGAAGACGCCGACGATCTGATCGCGGATCTGGCCGCGGCGCTGGAGCGCTTGTAGGCTGCGCGATCCGGCTTCGCCGGATCACCCCCAAGACGCGAAGCGCACGAAGATTTTGCGCGGCGGGTTTGAAACCCGCCGCGGCGCTCTATTCGGTTATTTCGAACGGAATGTTCGTCGGGCCTTCGACCTGGCGGTAGCGATTTCCCTCTCTGCTGTAGCTTCCCTGCGGCACTCTGCCGGCCACTCGCTCCGAGCGCAAAATGATTGCGACCGATCGTGTCGGGCCGCCTTGCTCGGCATGAATATCGTACGGCGGGACCAGATCGACTTTGCCCGGCGTGCCCTGGGTCACGCTTTCCAATTCAAGCTCGGCGTAGCCTTCTTTGCTGCGATCGTCGATCCGGCGAAAGCGCTCCAGGCTCTCGGTGCCGTCGAGCAAGCCGTAGGCCGTCCAGGCGTGGGCGTGGTCGTGAATGCTGCCTTCGCGGCCGGGCTCGCGCACGACGCCGTTGATGGCAAAACCGTAATCCGGATCCTGGTAGAAGAGCAGATTTTTGCGCCCTTCGGTGGACGGCCAGGATCGCGATACCTGGCGCAGGCCTTCGTCCTGCACCAGCGCTTCGAGCAGCTTCTGGCCTTTTTTCATGCGCGCTTCCATGTCGGCAAGCTCCGCCCACGCGGCGCGCAGGTCCTGAATGAATTTTTCGAATACCGGCAGTCGTTTGGCAGAAGTCATAAATTCCTCCTTGGACGCAATCGCGTTTCTGCAGGCGATTTATTACGAGGGTTAAATCGAAGCCGCGCGCCAGTCAATATCACGATTCCGCGCGGGCGCGCGCTTTTTTCTCCTCCGGCGCTTTGATCTTGTCCAGATTGTTCTTGGCGAAGTCGCCGTGGCCGACTTCGCGATTGGCGGCGCTGAAGCGCGGATTGCCGGCGGGCTCGGCGCGGGCGCCGAGCAGGATCATGTATTCGTCGCCGGTGTTGTCGAGCTGGTAAAGCTGGCCGGCGGGAATCGTCACGAGCATGCCGGGATTGAGCGCCCGCGACGGCGCGTCGGGGAAGTGGAAAGTGCATTGGCCCTGCACGCAGTAAAACTGCTGGTCGGCGGTGTGCTTGTGCATGGGGCCCTTGGTGCCGGGATAATCGCCGTGCACCCAGGTATGAAAATGATCCGAGCTGAACAACACTTTTTTGCTGTGCCCGATCTCGAGTTCCTCGATCTTGAGGATGTCGATGAATTCAGCGGCCATCTTGCGACTCCTTTCTCTTCGTGTTGGGAAATATCCGAAAAGCGAGCCGTTGCGCAACCGGTGAGATTCCGGATGCGGGCGCGGCACGCTGCGCCGCTGCGCGTTTTTACCCGCGATAATTTTCGGCGCGGCTCTCCAGCTCGGGGATGATTTCCCGGCAGATCAGGTCGATCGCTTCGTTCCAGTCGGGGCCGAGCGGCGAGGCGATATCGACGATGTCGAAGCGATGGAAGCGCGCGGCGCGGAGCATCTCGTCGATGCCGGCGACGCATTGGGCCGGCGTGCCGGCGATCACCGTGCCGACTTCCGCGAGCAGGTCGTCGCTCACAAGCTCGATCATCTCATCGATATTTTTCCCCTGCGCTTTGGCGCCGTGGACGGCGTCGACCACGGCGGCGGGCACGGGCAGCTTGAGCAGGCGCTGTTTCAGCAAGTGTCCCTGAATCAGCGCGCCGGCTCCCATCCTCCTGGCGCAGCGCCTGGCGGCGGCGCCGTCGCGCGCCACGGACACATGCAGGTGCAGGACTTTGGTGAACGGCCGATGCTGCGCGCGGCGCGCCTGGGCGAGCCGGTGCATCGCCAGGTCGAGCGCGCCCTGGCGCACGACCGCGGTGGGAAAAGAGAGATTGCTGAGGATCAATCCGTCGCCTAATTCCCAGGCGAGCTCGAGCATTTTCGGCCCGGCGGCGGCGACGAAGATTTCCGGCGCCCGCGCCGGCGGCAGGCGCAGGAACGCTTCGGCGCCCGGGTCAAGTCGGAAAAATTCCGCGAGGACCGGAAACTGCTCGAAGGTAATTCTTGCGCCCGCGAACATCTCGCGCAAAAAAAGCACGGTCTCGCGCGTCATGCCGACCCGGTTGCGCTTGCGAATCATGTCGGAGGACGGCGAGCCCGCGCCGATGCCCACCGTGACCGTGCGCGCGCCGGCCATATGCGCGAGCGCGGCGAAGCTCGACGCCAGGTCCACCGGCGTGCGGCCGAACGGCTGGACCACCGAAGTGCCGACATCCGCGTCGGTGCGGCTCAGAATCGCGGCGAGAATCACGAACACGTTTTCGTAGGTCAGGTGATCCGGCACCCAGACTTTATCGAAGCGGTGCTGCGACAGGGCGCGCGCCGCGTACCTGGCCATTTCGGGCGCGGTGCGCGGCGGATAGAGCTGGATGCCGAAACGCATGGCTTCTTTTTCTCCGGCTGTGGGATTTGCGATTCAGGGCGCGCTCAGCGGCGGCTCGAGCTGGCGCTTCTGATTGCTCAGAGTCGGGAAGGCGCTTCCCTGGTCGATCCTGAGGACGCGATAATCGTCGGCTGCATTGCCTTCCAGGGTAATTCGATACTGCACCGACTCGTCGCCGTTTTGACCGCGCAAGTAAATATAAATCGCCTGCTCGCCGGGCATGGGCTCGTAATCGGTGGCGCTTACCCGGGTCGGGTAGCCGCGCGCGTTCATCGCCTCGATGGTTTGTTTGAATTTATCGAACGGCACGTGGCGCTGGCCGTTGGCGGCGAGCAGCGCGTAGCCTTTTTCGATGTTTTTGTCGATCAATACGACGCGGGCAAACTCGAGGGCGCGTTTGGCGGCGAGCCTTTCATCGTGATGAATCGACTGGGCGCAGGCGCTCAGAAAAAAGCAGCAGAGGCCGGCGCAATAAAGCCTCCGCCACAACTCGGCCCGCGGCGGTTTTCCCATCCGCGGGCGCGGGCGCGCCGCGCCTTTTCCGTGACATTCGTCACTTTGTGTCATGGTCGGCCGTCCTTCGCAGGGACAGCGCCAGATTTACACCAAGCGCCCGGCAATTCCTAGTTGCGCCGCGCACAACTGCGCGCCGCGCGCGCAGCGGCGGCGCGCGCGATGGCGCGATTGGATGCGCCGGCGCGGCTTCGCTCCATCGGTGGAACGGCACCCGGCTTGCGTCTTGAGTCGCCGTTTTTTTTGGAAAGGAGAAAAGGTGTGAACAGGACAAATCTGGTCATCGCGATGGCGCTGCTGCTCGCGCCGGGATGCGCGCTGTGGGAAAATCCGCCCGCCGAACCCGAACCGAGCGCGGCGGCTGCGGCGCCGGCAGAGCCGCCGCCGCCGGCCATGGCGAATTTCGCTGCGCCCGCCAAAATCGAAGCGGTCGCGGCGCGGCCTTTGGGCGCGGATGAGGTGCGGCGCCTGCAAATGCGTCTGCGCGAGGCGGGTTTCGATGCCGGCCCCGCGGATGGAATCGCGGGCGCGCGCACCCGGGCGGCGCTCGGGCGCTATCGCACCGGCTGCGAGAAAAGCCGGACATTGCTCGACGCTTTCGACCCTGCCGGCGCCCCGCTCAAGGCGGCGCCGGACCGGCAGGAAAGCCAGTCGATCCAGCTTCAGCTCCGGCGCGCCGGTTTCGATCCCGGCCCGGCGGATGGAATCTTCGGCGCAAGAACGCGCAAGGCCATCGCCCAGCTAAAAACCAACTGCCCGCTCTTCGACGAAGCCGCCGCGCGGTTGAACGATTCGGCGGCGCCGGCTGAGCCGAGCGCGGCGAGGACGCGCGCCAGCGCTGCGCCCGGGGCGGAAATGGCCAGAGCGGCGGCGCCGCAGAGCAAGGAAGAGATTCGCATCCTGCAGCTGCGCCTGCGCGACGCGGGTTTGGACCCGGGCCCGTTCGACGGCATCATGGGCCCGAAAACCATCGCGGCGCTGCAACAGTACGAGGCCGGCGAGCGGCTCAAGAAAACCAAGGCGAGCCTGAGAACGACGCAGGGTAACGGGCAGTATTGAAAAACTCGCGCGCGCGAAAGCGAAAAAGAGGATTCAGAAAAACTCTGAATCCTCTTTTTTATTCAGCGAAACCGCAAGCCGCTCAGTATTCGGTCTGACGCCGCTGCTGAATTTGCTGGTTGTTGCGGTCGATGGTGCGCTGGTTCTGCTGGATCTGCTGCTGATTGGCCTGGTACTGCTGCTGCTCCTGTCCCTGCATGTAGTCGCCGACCAGAGCGCCGGCGCCGAGGCCGAGAGCGCCGCCGATGGCCGCGCCCGCGCCCGGATGGCCGACGGTGGCGCCGATGATGCCGCCCGCCGCCGCGCCGCCGACGGCGCCGATGCCGGCGCCCTTTTCGCGCGTGGTCATGGGACCGCCGGAGCAGCCGGCCACGATCACCGCTGCAAAGGCCAGCGTGCCCAGACGCAGTGAAATCGCTCGATTCATTTTTGCCTCCTGCCGATGGGTCTCTACCGTTACGGCTTGTGGTTCTCTAGCAGCAACGACGATGCCATAGCGCGAAAACTTCGGCAACGGCTCCCGCCTTTGCCAAGGAATGCACCGCCGCGGCATCGCCACAGGCGCGCGCCGATCAGGATTTCGAGGCGAGGGACACAAATGTCGGAAGCTCATTTCGCTGCGGCCATTTTTTCCACTTCCGCGATGCTCGGGCCGCTCAGGCCGAAGGCGCGGTGAGCGCGCCACTCCAGAACTTCCATGCGGCGAATGGCGCGCGCGTGGTGCGGATCGGTGGCGGCGAGCGCTTTGGCCTCGTCCAGATTCGCCGCGAGCATGACGTAGACGCCGAACCGCCCGTCGGTGGTCGGCCCGGAAAAAAGCAGACGCCCGGCGCGATGCTGATCGTCGAGCCAGCGGCGGTGCTCCTCGTAATTCGCTTCTTTTTCGGCTTCCTTCTCGGGCAGGGAATGGGACAAGACGAGGTACCACATTTTGATCGCTCCTTTGCGCGCTATTTTTTTTGCAGCGCCTTGAAAAAGCCCTGCCGGTCGAGGTCGCGCAGAATTTCTTCGTTGACGAACTCCTGCGCTTTGCGGCCGCGGGCGTCGGCCCGGCTGTGGCCGAGGTCCTCGATCACGACCTGGACGCCGGCGAGATCGGTGTAGGGCGGAAATGAAATGCGCGGCGCGTAGCTTTGGTACGCGCCGTCGAGAATCGACCCATCCTGGGTGCGCATCCATTTCGCCAGACTCTTGCGGCCCAGGACAGGGTCGCTCTTGAAGATCCAGATCGCCTCGCCGATGGCCTGAAGAAAGCTTTTTACCAGCGCGCGCCTGGCGGCATGAAGACTGCGGGTCGTCATCAGGCTCACAGTGGGGAACGCATCCTCGAGATCGCCGAGATCGAGCAGCACCGGCAGGCCGGCCGCTCGGGCGCGATCGACAAAAGCGCCGGTGAGCACAGTGGCGTCGATCAGTCCGCTCTGGAGCGCGTTGAGGCGATCGCGGCTACCGCCGGCGCGCACCAGGGTGACGCTTTTTTCGTCCATGCCCCAGTGCCGAAGCGCGGCGGCGACGACGATTTGATTCAAGCCGACCACCGAGAGCACGCCGATTTTTTTGCCGCGCAGATCCTGCGGCGATTTAAGCCCGCTGCGCGCGACGACGCTGTAGGTGTGCTTGTTGAAATAGGTGCCGATGATGGCGATGTCGGCGCCGGCGAGATCGGCGGCGATGTGCGGCTGCGGACTGACCACGTCGAATTGGATCTCGCCGTTGCCGAGCGCGAGGGTCGATTCCGCGCCGCCGCGAAAAAGCACCGGATCGAGATGGATGCCGTATTTGTCGAACAGGCCGAGATCGACGCCGAGCCAGAGCGGCGCCTGGTAACCGGAGATGCCGCTGTAGCCGGCGCGCGGTCGTTCCTGGGCGAAGACGCCGCGGGCAGTGAAGGCGGCCGCAATCATGCTGAAAGCGAGCAGCGCCGGGCGGATTGTCCTCGAGCGCGGGTTCATCGATCGTCCGTGAGCGGCCAGCGAAGCCAGCGGGCAAGGGCCTTGCCCATGATCCACTCTTTCTCTTCGCGCGACAGAAAATCGAGCTCTTCGGTGAAAAGCGTCACGGTCTGGCGATAGCTGCACGGCTGCTGCGAGAGATCGGTGCCCCAGAAAACCCGCCGGGGGCCGAACGCTTCGACGACCCGGCGAATCTGCGGATGCAGAGTTGGATACGGATACGCCTCATCGACGTAGCACGGCAGACAGGACGCTTTGACCGCCACGTTGGGCATGCGCGCGAAGCCGAGCACGACATCGACGCCGGGTCCGAGGTCTTTGCCTTTCCATTGCACGTTCAGCCCCATGTGATCGACGATCACGCGCAGACCCGGATGGCGTTCGGCGATCGCGCCGATTTGCTTTACGGCGAAGGGCGCGAAGATCATCACCGGGATGTCGTAGCGCTCGCAATCGCGCCAGAACCAATCCGCGGTGCCGTCGTCGAGAAACGCGTGCGTGCCGCGGTGGCGAAAGCTGATGCGAAAGCCGAGCATGCCGGGCTGCTCGAGCCATCGCGGCAGCCGGTCCTGGCTCGCCGGATCGTCGAGCGGCACTTTGCCCATCACGGCGAAGCGGTCGGGGTATTTGCGCGCGGCCTCCAGCGCGTAGTCGTTGCGATAGCCTTCCCACGAAGGCGGCACCAGGATCGCGCGATCGACGCCGGCGGCATTCATTTCGCCGAGCAAGCGCTCGCCGGTGAGCGGGATCGGCCGGTGCGGCCTGGAAGCGTCCTCGGTCACGTAACGGCGCGCCGGCGATTGCGGCGGCCAGACATGGACCTGGGCGTCGATGATGATCATGGAGAAATTGAGCGGGCGAAGGGCAAGCGATTATTTGCCGCTGTTCACCTGGCGCACGAAACGGTCGTCGAAAAATTGCGACGGCCTGGCGCTCTTCGCTTCGGGTATCGAGTCGGAGAGAAAATCCATGATGCCCTGAAGCCCGGGCTCGGAGGTGACCAGCTCGCGGCGAAAGCCGGCGCGTTTATAAAATTCGTAGCTGCGGTCGAGCACCTCGTGCTCGCTTTCTTTGGCGTACTTGCCGATCACCTTCATGGCGAAGGGTTTGTCGGCGTAAAAGCGCTCGATGCCCGAGCGCACGGCGCGGAGCAGCGGCACCAGGCGGGCGCCGAGCTCGTCCATGCGGCTGCGCCGCACGACCAGGCCGACGTTCTGATAGGGCACGTCCAGCAAACTTACCAGCGAGTGAAAGCCGGCGCGCTCGAGCAGAAAGCTGGCGGGCGGCGAGCCGACGCCGCCGGCGATCTGCCCGGCATAAAACGCAGCGACGATCTGCGGGCTGCTGCCGAGCGGGCGGAGCTGCACGTCCTTGGGCGTGAGGCCCATTTTTTTGAGCGCGACCAGCGTGCCGTAGGCGACCGGCGTTGCCGGGCGGTCGGTGCCGATGATTTTGCCCTTGAGCTGCTCGACGGTTTTGATTTCCGGGCGCGCGTAAAAATCCCAGATCATGGTGTTGAGCAGGCCGGCGATGAACACCACGTCCACGCCGCGCAGCGACGCCGTGATCACCGGCGCGGCAGAGACTTCGACCACGTCGATCTCGCTGGCGATCAGCGCGGGAATCGCGCTGCTCGACGTCATGGAAAGCACTTCGATGTCGAGACCTTCTCTGGCGAACGCGCCGGTGTCTTTGGCCATCCAGACCGGCGCCATGGTCGCCGAGGTGCTGAGATAAGCCACGCGCAGCGGGCGCGCGGCGCTCGCCTGGGGCGCGAGCAGACAAGCTGCCAGCACTGCCGCAAGCAAGTGGGTCCGCCCGGCGCGCCTGGCCGTATCAGTTCCCATGAACGCCCCTCGAAGTAAAAATCTGCCGCATCGTGTTGGGGCTAAAATAGGCGGCGAATGCGACAGCGTCAAGATTAAAGAGCATCGAAGTAATATCCCGCCGCGCCCGGCACGGCGAACGCTGAGCGTTCGCGGGGCGCAATTACGTGCGGCCGCCGATCGCCGCGGCAGTCCAAATACGGCGCGCAAACACCGGATTTGTCCGCGGCTGCAAGGGGCATGGGGCTTGCTGATATGCCCTGGCGAAGGAGCCACGTCGAAGGGTGGAATCGACCCCGGCCGTAAACAAATTTGCCGGCAATGCGTCTATCGTCATGTCTCTCGCGGCGCATGGGATTTAGGAGGCAATTATGAAGGATCTACCGCTTACCTTGCTGGCTTTGGTTTTCGCGTTTTTTTCGTTGATCTCGCTGCTCCTGGCGCCGCGCGATTCGGACAATCGGACCGCGCTGGCCGCGGAGAACTCGGCCAGGGTTTCCGAAGTCGGTCTTCGCGCCACGTTTCAGCGTTAATCGCCCATCCCATCATGGCGTCGCCCGCACCGCAGGCCGATCGAGCAGCCGCGCCATCCAGGCTTTCAGGTGCGGCAGGTCGGCGCCGATCTCGGTCTGGTAGCGCTCCAATCGGCAAAAAAACGGAATGTAGGTGATGTCGGCCAGAGAGTACTCGCCGGCGAGGTATTCGCGGCCGTTCATTTCTCGATCCAGCGTCGCCAGATAGCCGCGCAGTCTTTCCTTCGATTTCTCCACTTCGTAATTGTGCGCAATGTAGCCCGCGGCCTGCTGCAGGCGCGTGTTGCAGTAGTCGATCCAGATGCGCGCGCGCGAGCGCAGCAGCGGGTCGCGGGGCATCAGCGCCGGAGTCGGATATTTTTCTTCGAGATACTCATTGATGATCGCCGACTCGTAGATGGCGCCGCCGCCGTCCACCAGCACCGGCACTTTGCCGTAGGGGTTGAGCCGCAGCAGATCTTGCGGCTTGTGCGCGAGGTCGCATTCGATCAGCTCGCAGGAAAGCTGCTTCTCGGCCAGGACAATCCTTGTCCTGTGGGCGTAGGGTCAGGGTTGGTAGGTGTAGAGTTTCATCGCGCTCCCTCCCGCAAAAATTTTCATGCGCCGGCAAAGCGCCGGGTGTCGATGACCGCGCGCCGGTGCTTGCCCGCGCCGATCTTCACGCCGCGGTCGTTCTCGGCGGAAACCGAATAGCGGATTTTATTTTCTTGCACTTCCAGCACCTCGGCGCGGACCGTGACGCTTTGGCCGATCAGCGTCGGCGCCAGGTGGTAAACGTCCACGTGGATGCCGACGGTCTGCTCGTCCGCATCGAGGTAGGGCTCGGTGAGATCGACGCAGGTGCGCTCCATCAGGCCGATCATGGCGGGGGTCGAAAACACGTCTTTCTCCAGCTGGCGCGCGCGCATGTCCAGAGTCGTCACGTAAGTCGCGCGGCGCGCAAGGCCGGGCACAAGATCGCGTTTCATGATTGGAAATATACGGGAGAGCCGCGCCCCCGCGCAACCCATGACGCTGCCAGCGATTCGTGTTATGACGAAGAAAAATTTTTCAGGAGCCGCTGTTTATGCAGTTGCCGTTTCGCGAGCACCTCGATTACGGTCCGACGCCCTATGATGAATTGCAGGCCAGGGAGGGCATTCCGATCGTCAAAGGCAACGTCGTCGAAGACGTGACCGCGCTGGAGTTGGGCCCCTGGGCGCGCATGGGGGCAGCCGGCTGCTATCTGAATCTTTCCAACCAGCAGCAGACCGACGCCTACGTCTGTGAGATCGCCCCGGGAGCGCAGACGCTGCCGCAGCGCCATCTCTTCGAAGAGATCATCTATGTCGCCAAAGGGCGCGGCGCCACGTCCGTGTGGCACGAGGGCGGCGCGCGGGTCACCTTCGAGTGGGCGCGCGGCGCCATCTTCGCGATTCCGCTGAATGCTTCCTACATTCACTACAACGGCTCGCGCGACGAGCCGGTCAGGCTCTTCGCCGGCACCACCTGTCCGCGCATGATCAATATCTTTCACAACGAGGATTTCCTATTTCGCAACCCGTTCGATTTTCGCGACCGTTTCCATGCAGGCGACGAGTTTCTGCGCTACAACAAACACGTAACCGACCGCTACTGGGAAACCAACCTGGTGCCGGACGTGAATCAGTTCCCCCTCGACGATTTTCCGATGAAGGGCAGGGGCGTGAAGCACATGCGCTTCACCCTCGCCGACACCACCTACGGCTGCCACGTTTCCGAGTTTCCGCCGGGCTGCCGCAGCACGTTTCATCGCCACGGTCCCGGCGCGGTGATCATCATCACCCAGGGCGAAGGCTACGTCGTTCTCTGGAAAGACGGCGAAGAGCGCCGGCTTCATCCGTTCAAAGTCGGCACCGTCTATTCGCCGGACGATCTCATGTGGCACGGCCATTTCAACACCGGCGCCGGCGCCATGCGCCATTTCGCCATGCGCGGCGACAGCCCGAAATACAGCCACGACCGCTTTCGCAACCCGCTCTGGACGATGATCCCGATGAATGAAGAGCCGCCGGAAATCCAGAGCGAATACGTGCGCATTTTACGCGCCAAAAATGTGCAGGCCGTTGTGCAGGTGGTCGAGGACTGAGAGCGTGTGAAGAGTCAGGGGTGAGGCGCAGAAGAAGCTCAGTGTAGTTTCAATTCTTTTTGCACTTCGCGGAGCAGGGTGAAATCGCGCAGTTGATCGAGGGAGGCAGGCTTCGGCAGGTTGAGGGTTTGCACGCGCAGATCGACGATGGCCTGCAGGGTCGCATCGCTGATGCTGCCGTCGCCGCTGAAGCCCGGCAGCACCAGATCGTAGGATTTTGCCGCGACGTCGGGTTTCTGGCCGAGCCACTGGGACATGATCGCGACGGTATCCTCGCGCCGCTCGCGCACGAAGCGCAGCCCGCGGATGAGCGCGCGCAGCACTCTTTTCGCTTCTCCGCGTTTGTCGGCCAGCCGCGCAGTCGCCGCGGTTACGCCCATGGTCGGGCTGCCGACTTTCACGTCGTTGGGGCCGGCGATGATGCGGTAGCCGTCGCGCTCGAGCAAAACCGGTCCGGGCGGCATCAGGCAAACCGCGTCGGCGAGGCCGCTGGTGAGCACGCTCATGCGCACCGGCAGGTCGCCGGCGATGGTCACGAACTGCACGTCTTTGAGATCGACGCCTTTGGATTCGAGGATCGCTTCCGCGGCGATCCGATCCGACAGGCCGCGCGCCTGCGCGGCGAGCTTTTTGCCGCGCAGCTCCGTGACGTTTTTGATCCCGGGCCGGGCGACGATGTAGTAGGGCGGCTTCTCGGTGATCACCGCCAGCAGCCTGGCCGGCACGCCCTGCAGAATCGCATTCAAAATGCTGCCGAAGGTCGTGGTGTATTGAATCTCGCCGTTGATCAGCGCCGGCGCCGCCACCGGCGGACGCATCTGGACCATCACCGGCTCCAATCCTTCGTCGCGGAAAAATCCTTTGCTCGCGGCGACGTGCGCCGGCAGAAAGGCGAAGTCCCGGCTGGAGTAGGAGATGATGATTTTCTCTTCCTGAGCGGCGCGCGCCGGGTAAGCGGCGAGCGCGAGTAAAGCGCCGAGGACTGCCGCGGCCAGGCCGCCTTGGGAGCGATGCGCACGCCGTTTCATGCCGCGCCGAACATATGCAAGCCGCGCGGCCCTGTCAAATCGCCGAAAGCAAGTCGCGGTTTCCTTGACAGCGCCGGAGGGCTGTCACTATATCTCGTAGGCAAGCGAAGGAGGGACGCATCATGAACGGTCCGGTGATCGACGCCGACGGGCACGTGCTGGAAAAGGAAAAATACATTCGCAAATATCTCGAAGCGCCGTGGAACAAGCGCTCGACCGCGCTGCGCACCCGCGATCAGCCCTGGGATGCGAATCTGTTCGATAGCTTCGAGATGGCCGTGCGCTGGGAAGAATTGAGCCCCAAAGAACAGATCGACGAATGGCACAAAGTCATGGATCGCGAGAACATGGAATACGCGATCTGCTTTCCCACCGGCTCGGGCAACGTTTCGAAGATTCAGGAGCTGGATTTCGCGCTCGCCGTGGCGCGCGCTTGCAACACCCATTTCGCCAAGGAATTTAACGCGCTGTCCAAACGCGTGAGCTGCGTCGGGGTGTTGCCCCTGCGCGATCCCAGGGCTGCGGCGGCGGAGCTGCGGCGCGGGGTCACCGAGCTGGGACTGAAAGGCTTCGAGATTCTGCCGATGGGCTTGCCAATGGCGCTGGGCAGCACGTTTTACGATCCGGTTTATGCCGAGGCGGAAAAACTCGGCGCGGTGATCGGCATTCACGGCTCGCGCAGCAATTCCCACGAGATCGGCGCGGCGAATCTTTCAACTTTTGCCGAAGTGCATTCCTACGCGTTCACGGTCGGCCTGCTGCTGCAATTCACCCACGTGGTCTGCCAGGGATTGCCGGTGCGCTTTCCCGATTTGAAACTGGCATTCCTCGAGATCGGCGCCACCTGGCTGCCTTATTATTTGGATCGTTTGGACGAACACTGGGAGAAGCGCGCCAGGCATGAGATGCCGCTGCTCAAAGAAAAACCCAGCGACCTGGTGCGCAAATCGAAAATGTATTTCAGCCTCGAGGCGGGCGAGTCGCTGTTGCCCGAAGCGATCCACTACCTGGGCGCGGAGCATTTTCTCTACGCCTCGGACATTCCGCACTGGGACAACGAATTCCCCGGCAACCTCCACGCGCTGCGCAATCATCCGCGCATTTCGGATGCGGACAAGGAGAAGATTCTCTACAGCAACGCCAAGCGGCTGTTTAACCTGTAGCGCTCGAGGGATTATCCATGTTGGCTCATCGATGGAAGTGGTTCGGTTGGCTTTTTCTCGCGATTCTTTGCGCCGTCCCGGCGCCATCGGTCCGAGCGGCCGACAAAATTGTCGCGCTCTATTCTTCCCACGCGGTGCCTTACGTGATGCCGTGGGTCGCCGAGGAGCTGGGAGCGCTCAAAAAATACGACATCGATCTGGAGTTCGTTTACATCCCGTCATCGTCGGCGGCGACCGCGGCGCTCCTCGGCGGCAATGTCGAAATCGGCCTGCTCGGCGGCGTCGGGATCGTCAACGCCTACTCCAGCGGCGCGACCGACGTCGTCTTCATCGGCAGCATCAAGAACATCATGACCCAGAGCATTCTCGCCAAGCCGGAAATCACCCGGCTGGAGCAGCTCCGCGGCAAGCGGATCGGCGTGACGCGCATCGGCAGCAACACGCATTTTTTCACCGTGCAGGCTTTTCGCCGGGCGGGCATGGTCCCGGACAAGGATTTCATTTTTATTCAGACCGGCGGCGACAACGAAACCCTCGGCGCGCTCGCGTCGGGCCGGATCGACGCCGCGACGATGCTGCCGCCCACCGACGGAAAGGCGCTGGCGCTGGGGTTTCGTTACGTGGTTTTCGGGCCGGACATCGCGATTCCCTACGCGGCTGCGACCATCACCACGCGGCGCTCGGTCATCGCCCGGCGCAGCGCGCTGATCGGCCGCTTCATGCGCGCCATGGCCGAGGCGTCGCGGGCGATGCACCGCGACCGCGAGCTGGTCTATCGCGTGATGGAAAAGAAACTGCGCATCAAAGACCGCTCGATCCTCGAATCCAGCTACAACATCGAAATGAAAGTGATGGAGCCGCGCCTGGAGCTCAAAGCCGCGGCGATCCAGCCGATGATCGAGGAAGTCGCCAAGACCAACCCGCGCGCCAACGACGTCAGGCCGCAGGATTTGATGGACCGGCGCTATCTGGCGGAGATGGAGAGCAGCGGGTTTTTTGGGCAGTTGTGGAGTGGCGAGAAGAAGTAAAAAGGCAAAAGGTAAAAGTAAAAAATATCGGAGGAGAACGGCGTTGGCGCAGCTTTCGAGGCCCAATGACATCAAGGAGCGGACCTTTAAATTCGCAGTAGTGATCGTTCGCCTCTGTAATGAACTGTCCAAGCGACCCGGAGCGGGTAGAAATTTGAGTTACCAACTTCTCAGCTCCGGAACATCGATCGGCGCCAATGTGGAAGAAGCGCAGGCAGGGCAATCCCGCGCGGACTTTCTGAGCAAGTACGCAATCTCCCTAAAGGAAGCCCGTGAGACGCTTTATTGGCTGAGATTGATCGAGGCTTCGGGAGAATTCGCCGGAGACCGATTGCCGGCTCTAATGCGAGAAGCTGACGAAATCGCTCGCATCATCGGCGCCATCATAGTTCGTACCAGGAACAATAATAGCAGAAAGTAACAGCCACTCAGGCGTCACTTTTGCCCTTTTACTTTTGACTTTCCCTATCTTTCCGGCAAGTCCTCATCTTTCAGGTTGAACCATCTGCGCGCGTTCTCGCCGAGCACGTGGCGGAGCTGCTCGTCGCTCATGCCGGGGATTTTTTTGACTTCCTTCACCGAGTCGGGGAATTCCGAGTCCCAGTGACGGTAGTCCGATGCGTACATCACCTGGGTGATGCCGATGGTGTCGAGCACGTAGGGCAGGATGGTTTCTTCCGGCTCGCAGGTAAACGCCACCTGCGGCCCTTTGACGATCTCCGACGGCTTGCGCTGGAGCAGCGGCCACTGCGGGCGGAGCTTGTGAAAGTGCTCGTCCAGCCGCTCCATCCAGAAGGGCAGCCAGCCGCAGGCGCCTTCCATGAAGCCGACTTTGAGCTTGGGATAGCGATCGAAGACGCCTTCGCCGATCATGTGCATGAGCGCGATCATCAGCTCGAACGGGAACGACGTCATATGCACATAGCTGTATTTTTCCATGCGCTCGCTGCCGGCGCCCATCACTCCCCAGACGCCGTACTGGCCGTCGTGCTCGGTTTGCGGATGCACCGACAGCGGCATGCCGATTTCCTGCGCCGCGGCGTAAACCGGATCGAACATGCGATGGCCCAAATTGATGCCGTAGACGTTGGTCGGCAGCATGGCGCTGACGATGGCGCGCTGCTGCGCCAGGTATTCCAGCTCTTTTACCGCCGCCGGCGGGTTCTGCACCGGAATCAGGCCGACGCCTTTGAGGCGTTTGGTGTCGGGCGCGAGGTATTCTTCCACCAGCCAGCGGTTGACCGCGTGGCAGATCGCTGCGGCGAGCGGTTTGTCGGCCATGCCGTTCACCGAGAGCGCGATCGATGTCCCGAAAATCACCGCCACGTCGATGCCTTCCTCGTCCATGTCCGGCAGCCGCTTGATCGGGTCGGTCATGCCGGGGCGCGCGCGCTCGATGTGCGGCGCGAAGACATCGGCGCGATCGGGTCCGCCGCCCCAGCGCCGGCGGCTCGAAAGCCTTCCCTCGATCATCAGATGCGAATAGCCGGAGCTGTCGCTGACCCGGTTGGGCGCGCGCCTGGCGAATTCCGCGGGCATCCATTTGACCAGGTCGTTATCCGGCTCGTAGCAGTGTCCGTCGGCATCGATCACCAGAGGATTCGCCATAACACCTCCGTCGTCTCGCTATTTTGGATTTTACCTAGTCGGGTTTGACCTCAATTGCAAGAAACCGCCTCGGCTTTTTTCCTTGCGCCCGGCCCGCTATAATTCGCGCCGGCGCGCTCGGCGCCAGCGAATCGATGCGCTTTCGGAGGTGGACATGAAAAAACTTAGCGTGTTTGTGTGCCTCATCCTGGCGGTGGCCGCTCCCGCCGAGGCGGCGTGGCTGCTCTGGAAGCACAACTTCGTCACCCGCCGGGTGGAAGGAGCGCCGCGCGGTTTGAGCCCCGAGGGCAATGTCGATCGCTGGGAGCTGCTCAATGCTCTCGATCTGCGCAAGGAATGCATCGCCGCTCTACGAACCGAGCACAAGAAAAGCGTCGAGGCTCTGACCGCCACGTACCCCGGCGAGCCGGTGTCGCAGTCGATCGTCGCCGACGGCATCGGCGCCACGATTTCGGCGGGCGCGGAAAAGGGCGGAAAAGGCAAAATGACTCAGCTTTACTACGAATACACTTTCTGGTGTCTGCCGGAGGGCGTCGATCCCAAGTGGACGCGCCCGGAGCCGCCGGCTCCGGTGGTGGTAGTGCCGAAGTAGCGCGATTATTTATTAACGGCGATTCCCGCGGCGATCGTCGGGAGGGAAAAACCGCAGCGAGCAACGAGCAAGCGCTCGAAATCGGCATCGCTGGAAAACTTGAAGCGCGCGGCGCCATCCTGATCCCAAAGATCCCTGGCAGGTATTTCACACGGTCTGCAAGGCGCTCCAGCCGGGCAAGCGGCGGCGGGCATGATCGCCGCGACGGTGCCGATGCGCGGGTCGGCGCCGCGCGCATCGGCGCGCACCACCACGCCGCTGCCGTGGTACTCGACGCCCGGAAAGCGCCGCGTCTGGCGGTCGCCGCTCAGATCGACCGGCGCTTCCGACAGCGCGCCGGCGCGGATCTCGTGGCTCGCGCCGTCGAACTCCACTTCCTCGCCGGTGGGCAAAGTGACGATGTGACGCGCGCCGGTGTCGACGATCGCGGGCAGAACGTGGCGCGGAAAAAAGAGCAGCACGCGGTTGACGATTTCGCTCAGGCGAAACACGCGGTCGCGCGCGGGGACCCAGTCGGAGATCATCAGGTAAATATCCTGGCGCGCGCGGTCGTCGAAGCGGAACTGAAAATCGCGGGTGAAAAACTGGTTTTTCACCGCATCGCGGCGCGGCGGCAGAATCGGATTGCCGCCGTGATTGGAAAATTCGAAGCCGACGATCTCGCCGCGGCGGTTGACGCGGTATTGCCACGCGGCGCTCCGCGCGCGGAGCACGCTGTCGTACTCGAGACGGCGCGAGGCGGTGGGATCTTTGACCGGCGCGGCGATGAGCGATTCGGGCAGGACCCGGGCGATGGCCGGCTCGGGCGCCGGCGCCGCAGTCGCGGGCGTTTCCGCTGGCGGCGCTTCGGTTTGCGGTTCGACAACCGCCGGCTCCGGCGCCATCGGCGCCGGGCGGCAGCCGCTCGCGAAAAGCGCCGGGGAAGCGCACAGCAGAAGCGCGGCCAGCGTGCTTGTCCGGGTCGTTTTGATCATTGGTCGAATTATCTTATCACAGCGCGCAATCTTCGTGCCCGTTCGTTGTCGCTGCGGCCGGTGAATCGGGCGTAAAATTTAACCCGCGAGCGCCATCGGCGCCGGCGCTGGAAACAGCGGCGGCGCACAAAATTAGACGCACCGCTCACGGGCCGGTTAATTTGCCGAGCTGCTCGGCGAGCTGCCCGGCGGTGATCACGTGGCTGGGCAGGATCGGCGCGCCGGCGAATTCCAGGGCATCGGCCACCCAGCGATTGCAGGTATGAATCAGGCCGAAGCGGAGCGGCGAGGGGTAAAATCGGCTGTAGGAAAACAGCCCGGGCCGCGGCGCGGCGGGGACGCCGGGTGCGAGACGAGTGAAACTGTCCGAAATAAATTGCACCAGCCGGTCGTAGGCGGCGCGGGAAAAGCGCAGCTCGACCAGCGCCGCGCCGGGATAGAAATTTTTCAAATCGCCGCTCACCGCGACCGCATGAACGACGCTGCCGCTCGACCAGAACGCCGCTTTGAGCGCTGCCAGGACACCAGCGTGCGGGTCGGGAAAATAGTCCTCGTCGCCCCAGCTGAACTCGATGAAGGGCGCGCCGGGAAGATCGCGGATTTCCGGCAGCGCCGCCGCATCGACATCGCGCGCGCGCAGCACGATGGCGGCGTGCCACGAGCTGTGCACGATGAAAACGTCCGGGCAGTCGGGCGCGCGCGCAGCGCAGCTCCAATCCGCCGCCCGCGCGCCGCTCGCCCAGAACAAAAGGCACAGGAAAGCGGCTCGGCAAAGCATTAAAAGTAAACGGCGCGGTGTGGAGATGTTCGTGCTTCAATCCGGCCGGGCGCGCTGTTCCAGGCGCACGCTCAGGCCGGGGCGGCGGATGTAAATGCGCGCAGGCGTTGCGCGGCGGCTCAGCTGCTCGATCAGCGCCACCAGCGGCGTCAGGCCTGCCGGATAGGCTTTCGGTGCGCCGGCAGACTTGAGCGCGGCCACGGCTTCGTCTCCGGCGAAATAGCGGAGGAGCTTGTCGTCGTCGGAGATTCGCGGGCCGCCGAATCGGGCGCGAAAATCTTTGACCGAAAGCTCCGGCGGCTTTAACTTCGCAAGCTCCCGGGCGCGCGGAGTTCCGAGCAGCCGATCGCGGAGATTGGGCTCGATGCCGCGCGCTTCCTCGTCGCCCCAGGCTCCCAGCGCGTAGAGCAGCACTTCGTCGGTGACTTCCTGGTAGCGCGCGCCGACCATGACGTTGATCGCCGCCTGCACGCCGAAAAATTGCGAGTAGGGCGTCACCATGATCGGATAACCGAACTCGGCGCGCACGCGGGCGACCTCCTCGAGCACCGCCGGCAGGCGATCGAGCTTGCCGAGATTGGCCAGTTGAAAACGAAAATTCGAAATCATGCCGCCGGGCACCTGGTGCTGCGGGTGGGCGGCGTCATATTCGAGCGGCCTGCCCATGGGCAGATTCTCGCGCCGGGCAACAGCGGTCAGGTAATCGCGCACCGGTTTGAGCGCCTGCTCATCGACGCGGGTTCGATAGCCGAGAGCGCGCGCGTTCATCGCGACGTTGAACAGCGACGGATTGGAAGAGCCGTCGGCCAGCGGCGGAATCGCCGTGTTGATCGACGTGATGCCGAGCCGGATCGCTTCGACACAGCAGAGCGCACCGAGCCCGGTGTTGCAGTGGGTATGAAACTCGACCGGCTTGCCGCCGGCTTCGGCGCGGATGAGCGGCACCAGCCTGCGAGTCGCTTGCGGCGTGAGCAGACCGCCGGGATCTTTGAAGCAGATGCGCTCCACATCGAGCTTCGCGGCAGCGCGAGCGCGCTCGACGAAATATTCGTCGGTGTGTTTCGGCGAAATCGAATAGATAATATTGAGAATCGTTTTCAGGCCGGCGCGCTGGGCGGCGGCGACGGCCTGGGCCCAGTAATGCGGCGTGTTCGACGGATCGGAAGTGCGCAGCTCCTCGATGCCGTTGGCGGCGAGGCGCTCGAGCCAGAGGTCGGCGATCGCCGCCGGCGTCGTTTGAAACGCGAGCATCGAGCGGCTGCGGATCGAGCGCAGCGGCGTCTTCGGCATGCGCTGTTTGAGCAGACGAACGCGCTCCCAGGGATCTTCCTTGAGATCGCGCACGCATTTTTTGTAAAACGCCGACGACATCACCTCGACGGCTTCGAAGCCGGCCTCGTCAAGATGCTCGGCCACCGGCAGCATCATGCCGGTGCGCATGTTGGAGGCCCACAGGCTCAGATGGCCGTCGCGCAAAGTGGTGTCGACGAAGCGGATCTCGGCGGTCGTTTCGGAATCGCTCATGATCGATCGGATTCGGATTCGCGCAGAGATTCGGGCTACTCGAGATTGATGTAGGCGCGAATCCAGTCCGGAGTCGGTTTCGCCGTGTGCCCCTGGCCGGTCTTGTCTTCAGCAAGAAAAATATCGCCGGGATCGAAGCCGATGACCGTGCCGTCGCCGACGCCGATATCAACGTGGCCGGCGATCGTAATGACCCAGCGCCGCCGGGGCGCGCAGTGAAAGTTGACGATGTGCGGCGCAAAAGCGGTGCGGATCAAGTATCCGGTGGCGGGATGGGTGGCGTTGAGAAATTCGCTTCGGCCTGCGTCGAGCGCTTCAAAATGCGACCGGCCGTCGGAGCCGGAGTAGAGGCGGTAGAATTTCACGCGGTTTCCTCCCGGGAAAAATTTTTCAAACCGTTGCGGCCGCATCATAGCAACTGTCGCGGCGAACGGCGAGGGAGACCGCGGGTAATTTCGTTGGAGAGGGAAAGGGCCCCCTCTCCAACGATCTACGATAACTAGGCCTGCAGATACGAGTGCAGCATGCCCCAGAGGGAATAGAGCACGGTCAAGCCGATGGTTCCCCAGATCAGTAGCTTCAGCCAGATTGGAAAGTCTTCCATGATCGTTCTCCTTTGCGGGCGCGCTGCGCCCGTGCCAAACGGTGATTGATCCGACCGGCGCTGTCGCCGGCGCGAGATGCGCAATCGAAGGGCCGCTCGGCTAAATGCGGAGAACCGAGATTTCCTGGTAGATCAATCGGCGGAAGGGAGGAGCGGTGTTGAGGCCGCTGCCGGTGATTGGCGTTGTCGCGAGGGCGAACAAAGATGGCATCGCCAGTGCGATATACGAGGGCGTGATGAGGGCCGAGGTGCGGTCGTCATCGACCGCGTCGAGCTGTGCGATCGTCAGTTTGGCGGCGGATGGAAATTTTCCGGTGAGCGCTTCGCCCGGCGCGACGGGGATGTTGATGTACCAGGCCTGAACCAGGAGTTGCAGAGTGAGAAACAAAACAAGGGCAACGCGGCCGAGCACTTTTCTTGTGTTGGATGCAGCTGCGAGGCGGGCCATGTTTTTTGTCATAGCGGGGTCACGCTGGCCGGCGGTTTTCTGTGGCGCGTTGCCTGCTCGTAGGCGTAGGCGAAGCGAATCATTGGGCCGTCGTCGTAGGGCCGGCCGAGAAAGGTGATGCCGGCCGGCAGATGATCGCGGGTAAAACCCGCGGGCACGACGATCGACGGCACGTAAACCAGAAAGGTATTGAGATGGGGGGCGCCTTTCTGATCGACGAAGGGCGGATTGACGCCGTCGCGAATCAAAGTCGGCTGGTGCTCGACGGCTTTGTGCACGATCGCATCGAGCTTGTGGTCGGCCATGACTTTGAGGAGATTGTTCAACAATTGCTCGCGCGCCTTGAGATACTCGTAATTGGCCTCCTCGCTCGGCGCGCGCAGCCAGCGCTCGCGCGAGCGTTTAGTGACTTTCTCGAACTCGGGATTGCGCATGGCTTGCGGGCGCGAGCGGTAGGGCGGATTTTTGCTCCGGCTCATGAAAATCCTGAAAGACTCTTCTTCGTCGGCGGCGCTGCCGGCGCGCTTGGCCAGGAGATTTTTCAGGTCGGGAATAACCACGGGATCGACGATTGCCGCGCCGGCGGCTTTCAAGTCGGCGACCGCCTGGTCGAAGACTGCGGAAATTTTGTTGAAGTCCTCGGAGCCGGGCTCGGCGTCGTAGCCCATGGATTCGCGCAGGATGCCGATGCGCGCGCCGCAGAGCCCGTCCTTGTCGAGAAAATCGGTGAAGCGATGCGCGTTCTTTCCCACGCCGCGCGCCGTGAGTGGATCGTCGGGATCGTAGCCGGTCATGACCTCGAGCAGCCTGGCCAGGTCGGTGACGCTTCGCGCCATCGGCCCGAGCGAGCCGTTGATCGACGGCCAGCCGGCGTAAACGCCGGAGCGGCTCACCAGGCCGGCGGTCGGCCGCATGCCGGCGACACAATTCCAGGTCGACGGCCGGCGGATCGAGGCAAAGCCTTCCTGGCCGACGGCCACCGTGCAGAAGTTGGCGGACACGCTGGCGCCCGAGCCGCCCGAAGAACCGCCGGCCGTGCGCTCGAGATCGTAGGGATTTTTAGTCGAGCCGAAGAGCGAGCCGTGGGTGTCGCCGCCGCCCAGCTCGCCCAGGGTCGCTTTGGCGAGAATGATCGCGCCGGCTTTTTTGAGCTTATCGACGACGAAGGCGTCGCGATCAGGATAGTAATCCTTGAACAGGACAGACCCGAGCGTGGTCGGCATCCCCACCGCATCGCCCTGATCTTTCATGATGATCGGTATGCCGTGGAGCGGCCCGACCGGACAGCCTTTTTTGAATTCGGCGTCGAGCCGGTCCGCTTCTTTCAGGGCCGCCGGATTGATGCTAATGATCGCGTTAATCGCGGGTCCCTGCTTGTCGTATTTTTCGATGCGGTCGAGATAGCTCTCGACCAGTTGCCGGCAGGTCAAGTCGCCGGATTTATAGGCGGCGTGCACGTCGGCGATGGTGGTTTCGAGAAGATCGAAGCTCATGCGAAGATTCCTTCCGCAGCGATCATGGGTCTACCTACTGCACTGCGGCGCAAATGTCCAGGCGGCCTTTTGACGGCGCGCGCCGGCGACCGGCGCGTCCCTGCCGGGTGCCCGCGCTTCGGCCGATGGATGCCGTAATCAAGCGCTTGTCCGCGGATCGCCAGGCCGATGGCGCTCTCTGGCAGTCGGTGCGCGCGCTCTGCTGCCGCACCGGCGACGACGGCGCGCCGATCGCGCAGGAACGGTGGGATTTATTCGCGCGCCTCTGGATCGAGCCTTACCAACGGCTGGTCCCGGAATGGACCTACGTGGCGCTCGGCGACGGCGCTGTGGTCGGATATCTCACCGGCTGCCCCGATACGGAGCGCTTTGTGCGGCGCAAATTCTGGCGGGCCGATTTGCCGCTGCTTGCCCGGATCGCCTGCGGCCGCCATCGCGGCGCGCCCGACGCGCCGGCGTTTATCCGGCGCGCCCTCGGGCTGGCGCGGCCGGTGGAGGCGCGCTTCAGCGAAACGCTGCGGCGGACGCTGATCGATGCTTTTCCGGCGCATCTGCACATCAACGTCGACAGCGCGTGCCGCGGCGCCGGCTTGGGCCGCCGGCTCATGGAAACTTATCTCGGCGATCTGCGCCGAAGCGGCGTCGGCGGCGTGCATCTTTTCTGCGGCGCGGCGCCGCTGGAATTCTACCGGCGCCTCGATTTTCAGCTCCTCGAGACCCTGAGCGTGCGCGGCGGCGCGGTGTTCGCTCTCGGCCAAAAGCTGTAACAAGAAATTTATGGTTCGCTCGGCGCGCTTCGCTTGACGCCCGTGGCGCGCTCGATTAGAGTCGGGACCACGTCCGGATAAAATCGAGTGCCCACATCAGTCAGCCAGAAATTTCGCCTCTCGCTTAAAGTCAAGCTCGGTCTGCTGATCACGCTGCTGATCGTCCTGTCGGTCTTGCTGGTGAGCGATTTTCTGCTCCAGCGCGCCGAGATGCGCCTGACCGACGAAATCACCAAGCGCGGCTTCACCATCGCCCGGGATCTGGCGGCGAGCGCGAAAAATCCGCTGGTGACGCGCGACGAGCTGACGCTCAGCCTGCTGGTGCGCGACGCGCTGCGCGACGAGGACGTGTCCTACGCGATCCTGGCCGACGACGACGGCAAGATCGTCGCCCACGGCGACCTCAACCAGGTGGGGACGCAAATTGTCCGGCCCAGGGAATTGAAACCGCTCGCCGATCAGATGCTGGTGCAAACCTACGCCGACCCCAAGGCCAAGGGCGGACATATCATCGATTTCGCCGTGCCGATGGAATTCAGCAAGGTGCGCATCGGCGCGCTGTATCTCGGCTTCAGCGATCGCTCGATCCGCCAGACCATCGCCACCGCGCGCGAGCAAACCCTGTGGATCACCGGGCTGATGATTCTCGCCGGGATCGGCGGCGCGGTGGGGCTGGCGATCGTGCTGACCAAACCGATTCTCAAGCTCGCCCAGGGCACCAAAGCGATTGCCGCCGGCAGCTTCGACATCACCTTGCCGGTGACCAGCCGCGACGAGATCGGGGATCTCACTGAATCCTTCAATGAAATGGCGAAAAGCCTCCATGAAAAAGAAAAAATCAAGCGCGCCTTCAGCAGCTACGTGGCCCGCCAGGTGGTCGATGAAATTCTCAAGCATCCGGATGAGTACACCTTCACCGGCGAGCGGCGCAACGTCACGGTGATCTTTTGCGACATGCGCGGATTTACTCCGTTGACCGAACGGCTGCCCCCGGAAGAAGTCGTTGCCGCGCTCAACGATTTCTATAGCTTGATGATCGATCTGACGATCAAGAATGAAGGTTACTTGAACAAGTTTCTGGGCGACGCGGTGATGGCGATTTTCGGAGCGCCCACGGCCTATCCGGATCATTGCATGAAAGCGGTGAAAACCGCGTTGGCCATGCAAGCGGCCGTCGCCGAGCTGAGCGCGCGCAGAGTCGCGGAAGGAAAAGAGGCGATGAGCATCGGCATTGGCATCAGCGCAGGGGAGGCCGTTGCCGGGAGTGTCGGGACGGAGTTTCAGACGGAGTACACTGTCATCGGCGATCGGGTGAATCTCGCGGCGCGGCTCGAATCCAACGCCAAGCCCGGCCAGATTTTAGTCAGCGAAGAAACCTACCGGCAGGTCGCCGATAAGGTGATCGCGAATTGTCTCGGCCCGATGAGCGTCAAGGGCAAGGAAGAGCCGGTCACCGTGTTTGAAATATCGGGACTGGCGGCGTAAACCAGGGGTCGCGATGAAGCAGCACAAAAAATACCTGTGGCCAAAGCGGGCGGCGCTGGGCGCGGCGGCGGTCTTTCTCGCCGGCTGCGGCGCGGCGACGCAAACAGCGACCACGCCGGCGGCGGACGGCAAATCCGCCTACGAGAGTTTCGAATCGCCGGACTACTTCGTGGTGATCGCCAAGGCGGGCGACACGGCGGAGAGCCTGGCCGCGCGCTTTCTCGGCGACAAGAGCCTGGGCTGGATGATCGAAGACTACGGCGGCGGCGCGCCGATTGCGCCGGGCCGCCAGGTGGTGATCCCGAGAAAACCGTGGAATCTCTCCGGGGTGACGGCGAGCGGCTACCAGCTCGTGCCCGTGCTCTGCTACCACAATCTCGCGCCGCAAGCGAAGGGGCGCATGATTCTCGGCGCCAAGGCGTTCGAAGAGCAGATGCGCTATCTCAAGGCCAACGGTTTTCGCGTGATCAATCTCAAGCAGTTCGTCGAGTTTGTCTCGCTCAAGCGCCAGCTGCCGCAGAAGAGCGTGCTGCTGACCTTCGACGACGGCTACCGCTCGTTTCTGCAATTCGCCTATCCCGTCCTCAAGGAGCTCGACTTTACGGCGACGCTTTTTGTCTACACCGATTATCTCGGCGCCGGCGGCAACGCTTTTTCCTGGGCCGATCTCAAAAAGCTCGCGGCCGAAGGCTTCGACGTCCAGGCCCACTCGAAGAGCCACGGCGATATGGTGCGCGCGGCCAACGAGTCGGCGGGAGAATACGAGCGGCGGCTGGAAACGGAGCTGACTCAGCCGAAGGCGCTGTTCCAGAAAAATCTCGGCTTTGAGCCGACGATCCTCGCCTATCCTTACGGACGCCAGGACGACACGGTGGTGCGGCGCACCCGCGAGCGCGGCTACGCGGCGGCCTTCACCGTGCGCCGGCAGGGAAGTCCGTCCTTCGTCGATCCGCTGCGCATTCACCGGAGCCAGATCTATCCGGAAATGAGCCTGGACGATTTCGTCAAGAACCTGAACGTCTTCAGCGAAGAGGAAATCAAGTGATCGCGCTCGCGAAACAAATCTTTTTCTTCGCGGCGCTGGCCGCGATCGCGTCGGGCTGCGCAACCGTGCAGCAGGACGGCGCGCCGCGCTCGCAATTCGAGAGCCTGGTGGCGCCGCACCGGGAAAAAGCGGCCGAGCTCGCCGCCCAGGGGCGGCTGCGCGAGGCGGGCAACGAATGGAAGGTTGCGCTGACCATCGACCCGAAGGACCCGATCGCGATCGCAGAGAGCAGAAAAATCGAGGAGCGCATCCGGCAGGCGGTGGCCGACCGGCTGGCGCGCGGCGAAGACGCGCTCAAGCGCGGCGTCCATCTGGAGGCGCGCAATCATTTTCTCGCGGCTCTTGCTCTCGATCCCTCCAACCGCCAGGCGTTCGAAAGCCTGCAGACGCGGGTCAAGGAAGTGCGCCAGATCAATCACACCGTGCGCGCCGGCGAATCCCTGGCATCGATCGCGCAGTTTTACTACGGCGACCGCTCGCGCTCGGAAGTGATCTGGGAAACCAATCAGCTGCCGCCCAACCCCAGATTGTCTCCCGGCATGGTGCTCAAGATTCCGGAGATTCCCGGCCTGCCTTTCGGCCGGCCCGAAGTGGCGCGGCCGCGGCCGGAGGCGCCGGCCTCGGGCGGGGCGAAGCCCGAGCCTGCCGAAGAAGCGCCCTATGCGAATCCCGCGCTGGCCGAGGCCAAGGAAGCTTCGGAAAAGGGCGAGTACGCGCTGGCGCTGGCGACCATCGATCGCTTCCTGAGCCAGAATCCGCGCAGCGGCGAAGCTATCGATCTCAAACGCACGGTGCTCTTTCAACAGGGCAAGACTCTGGCGGATCAAAACAAGCTGAGCGATTCCTACGCCGCGCTCAACCAGCTCGCCAAGCTCAGTCCGAAGGACAGCGCGGTGAGCGCGCTCTTGGCCAGCGTGCGCGGACGACTGATCCAGCAGCACTACAACCAGGGCATTCGCCTGTACCGCGAGGAAAAACTCACGGAAGCCGTCGCCGAGTGGCGCACGGTTTTGCAGTACGATCCTGCTCACGAAGGCGCCAAGCGCAACATCGAACAGGCCGAGCGCCTGCTCAAAGGCCTGCAGGTGCGCCAGCAAAAACAGGGGCGCTAGCGCGGCGCCTCTTCGTCATTCCGACAAAAGTCCGCAGCCCGGGCAATCCCGTCGAAGTTTCGGCGGCTGCGCCGCGCGCGAGTCACGCCTTGTCCGCATGCGCCGCCATGAACCGGCGCTCGATTTTCTGCCAGTCGTCGAGGCCGACGACGCGGTCGCGCTCTTTGAATGTCGTGAGCGCTCCGTCGATGGACTCGGTGGTGCCGTCGCGCTTGAGCGTGGCGAGCGCGTTGCGCATGGCGTGAATCGCCGCGCGCTGGGTTTCCGAAGGATAGATCGCGATCCGATAGCCCATTTTTTCCAAAACATCCATCGGCAGCATCGGCGTCTTGCCGCCCTTGAAGACGTTGACCAGCAGCGGCACGCCGGGCAGCCGGCGGGGAATTTCGGCGAGCTCTGCCTCGGACTGCGGCGCTTCGACGAAGATCGCGTCCACGCCGAGCTTGGCGAAAGCTTGCGCTCTTTGAATTGCGTCGTCGAAGCCGTTGACGCCGCGCGCGTCGGTGCGCGCGATGATGCAAAAATCGCCGTCGCTGCGGGTTTTCAGCGCAGCGTCGAGCTTCATTTCCATTTCGGCGAGCGGAATCACTTCCTTGCCGTCGAGGTGGCCGCAGCGCTTGGGCGTGATCTGGTCTTCGATGTGGATGGCGGCGACGCCGATGCGCTCGAACTCGCGCACCGTGCGCACCAGGTTGACCGCGTTGCCGTAGCCGGTGTCGGCGTCGGCGATGATCGGAATGCCGATGGCCGAGACCACCTGCGCGGCGCGCTCGATGGTCTCGGACATGGTGACCAGCCCGATGTCCGGGATGCCCATGCTGCGCGCCACCGCGCCGCCGCTCAGGTAGGCGGCCTCGAAGCCGGCTTCCTGCACCAGACGAGCCGAAAGACCGTCGAAACAGCCGGGGGCGGCCAATAATTTTTCACGCTGCAGAAGTTTCTTGAGGGTCTGGCGCGGAGTCATAAGCACCTCAACAATCGTTTAATGTATCGAGTCCGGTGTCTGGCGTTTCGATCGGATTCTTGAGCGCCGGACACCAGACATCAGACGCTAGACGTCTTTAGTAAATAAATCTGTAAACTCGCTCACCGAAGTCGCATCGAGTTTCTTCGGATCGCGGCACAGCCGGAGAATTTTTTCGCACTGCTCGGGCGCGAGGCGCGAAGCGAGATTGGCCGCGAATTTTTCCATCAACAGCGGCATGCCTTCGGCGCGCCGCCGGCGGTGGCCGATGGGATATTCCACGGCGACCTGCTCGGTCTTCGCTCCATCTTTGAAAAACACCTGCACGGCGTTGGCGATGGAGCGTTTTTCCGGGTCGAGGTAATCTTTGCTGTACTGCGGATTCTCCACGCAAGTCATTTTGGCGCGCAGGCGGTCGATGCGCGGATCGCGCGCGACCTTTTCTTCGTAGTGATCCGCGGTCAGCTCGCCGAAGATCAGCCCGACGGCGGTCATGTATTGAATGCAGTGATCGCGGTCGGCGGGGTTGTGCAGCGGGCCGGACTTGTCGATGATGCGGATCGCGGATTCGTGGGTGGTGATGATCACCTTGTCGATCTCCTCGAGGCGGTCTTTCACCTGATCGTGGAGCTGAAAAGCCGCCTCCACCGCCGTCTGGGCGTGGAACTCGGCGGGAAAGGAAATCTTGAACAGCACGTTTTCCATCACGTACGATCCGAGCGGCCGGCCGAGGGTGAACGGCTTGCCTTTGAACAGCACGTCGTAAAATCCCCACGGTCGGGCCGAGAGCGCGGAGGGATAACCGATTTCGCCTTGCATGGCCATGAGCGCAAGGCGCACGCCGCGGCTGGTGGCGTCCCCGGCAGCCCACGACTTGCGCGGCCCGGTGTTGGGCGCGTGGCGGTAAACCCGCAGCGCGCCGCCGTCGGTCCAGGCGTTGGAGAGCGCGCTGATAATCTGCTCTCTGCTGCCGCCGAGCATGACCGCCGCCACCGCCGTGGTAGCTGCACGAACCAACAGCACGTGATCGAGGCCGACCCGGTTGTAGCTGTTCTCCAGCGCGAGAATGCCCTGGATCTCGTGCGCTTTGATCATCGCCTGAAGCACGTCGGCGACGGTCAACGATCGCTGTTTCGTGCGCGTGAGATAATCGGCGAGAGCGAGGATGCCGCCGAGATTGTCCGACGGGTGCCCCCACTCGGCGGCGAGCCAGGTGTCGTTGAAGTCGAGCCAGCGGATCATCGCGCCGATGTTGAACGCCGCGTGCACCGGCTCGAGCTGCCACGGCGTGCCGGGCACCCGCGCGCCGTTGGGCAAAGTCGCCCCCGGCACGACCGGGCCGAGATGCTTGGCGCATTCGGGGAAGCGCAGCGCGAGCAGCCCGCAGCCGAGAGTGTCGAGCAGGTTGTACCGCGCCGTGTCGATCGCTTCACGGCTGTCGGAAAAATAATTCGCCGCGTAGTCGGCGATCTCGACGAGAATTTTATCCGGCTCGGGGCGGATGTTGGATTCGGCGCTGTTCATCGTGTTTATTCCCGGGGTTTATTCGCCGTGCCGCGGAGTTGATTCACCACGGCGAGCGCGGCGGACACGGAGTGGTTGTTCAAATATAACTTTCTCCTCCGAACTCCGTGTTCTCCGTCTCCTCTGTGGTAAAATTCTGTCGGTGCGACCGATGCGATGCGCAGTCATCTCTTGTCGATCGGCACGAACGGCCTTGGATCGGGGCCGATGTAATCGGCGTTGGGCCGGATCAGGCGGTTGTCGGCGCGCTGCTCGATGATGTGCGCCGCCCAGCCGGTGATGCGCGAGATGACGAACAGCGGCGTGAACATGGCCGTGGGAATGCCGCAGTAGTGGTACGCCGTGGCGCTGTAAAAATCCAAATTGGGAAACATTTTTTTCTCGCGGCGCATGACCTGCTCGAGCCGTTCGGACACCGGGAAAAGATGCTGTTCGGCGTGCCCTTCGGAAAGTTTTTTCGACCAGGCCTTGATGACGTCCGAGCGCGGGTCGGAAACCTTGTAGACCCGATGGCCGAAGCCCATGATCAGTTTTTTCGCGGCGAGCATGGCGAGCAGACTCTTTTCCGCCTCGTCGGGATTGTGGAATTGCTCGATCAGCTCCATCGCCGCTTCGTTGGCGCCGCCGTGGAGCGGGCCGCGCAGCGCGCCGATGCCGCCGACCACGGCGGAGTAAAAATCCGGCAGAGTGGAAATGATCGTGCGCGCCGTGAACGTCGAGGCGTTGAACTCGTGCTCGGCGTAAAGAATCAGCGAAACGTCGATGGCGCGGCGGTGCAGCTCGTCGGGCTTCCTGCCGTGGAGCAGGTGCAGCAGGTGTCCGGCGGTGCCGTCATCGTCGGTTTCGGTGTCGATGCGCTTGCCGGTCTGGTGGAAGTGATGCCAGTAGAAGAGCATGGCGCTGAAGCAGGCGGTGAGCCGGTTGGCCACCGCGATCTGGTCGTGCCCGGGGCCTTCAGGCTCCAGCGTGCCGAGCATGGAGCAGCCGGTGCGCAGGACATCCATCGGATGGGTGCTGCGCGGGATCAGCTCGAGCACGGTTTTGAGCGGCGCCGGCAAACCGCGCATGCTGCGCAATTTGGCTTTGTATTCGATAAGCTCCGCCGGCCTGGGCAAGCGGCCGTAGATGAGCAAGTAGGCGACCTCCTCGAAGCTCGAGTGTTCCGCCAGGTCGTGAATCGAGTAGCCGCGGTAGGTGAGCCCCTTGCCTTCTTTTCCGACCGTCGCGATCGCCGTGTGGCCGGCGATGACGCCGGCGAGTCCTGCTCCGGGTTCGGTTGCCATGATTTTTCCTCCAGGCCCTATTTGCACCGAAGATCGATGCCATTGCAAGGTGCCGAAACCTTCGCCGGCCCTTGACAGTTTGCCTCGACATTCGCTACCGCTGAGAGAGCAAATTCTCAAGGATCGGGAGTAAACGAATGGCTTTACCGAAAACCTTCAAAGCGATGGTGGTGTCCGAAACGGCGGAAAAAACTTTTCCGCGCGAGATTCGCGAGCGCGCGCTGAGCGATTTGCCTGCCGGCGAGCTGATCATCGAAGTGAAATATTCCTCGCTCAATTACAAAGACGCGCTCTCGGCCACCGGCAACAAAGGCGTGACCCGGAAATACCCCCACACGCCGGGCATCGATGCCGCCGGCGTGGTGGCGGACTCGACGACCAAACTTTTCGCCGTGGGCGATCAAGTCACGGTAACCGGCTTCGACCTCGGCATGAACACTTCCGGCGGTTTTGCTCAGTATATCAGCGTGCCGGCGCTGTGGGCGGCCAGGCTGCCGCAAGGCATGTCGCTCAAGGAAAGCATGAGCCATGGCACCGCCGGACTCACCGCGGCGTTATGCATCATTCGTTTGATGGCGGCGGGCTTGACCAAGGAATCCGGCGAAGTGCTCGTCACCGGCGCCACCGGCGGCGTCGGCAGCATCGCCGTGGCAATCCTCGCGAAACTCGGCTTCAACGTCGTCGCGGCGACCGGCAAGGCGAGCGAGCACGCTTTTCTCACCGGCCTCGGCGCCAAGGCGATCATCTCGCGCGAAGAGGCGAACGACACCTCGGGGCGGCCGCTGCAGAAGCCGCGCTGGGCCGGCGTGATCGACACGGTGGGCGGCAATATTCTCGCGACCGCGCTCAAAACCGCGAAGTATGGCGGTCTGGTCGCCGCCTGCGGCAACGCCATGGCGCCCGAGCTCAACATCAACGTTTATCCGTTCATTCTGCGCGGGGTGAGCCTGCTCGGCGTCGATTCCGTGGAAATCCCCATGCGCGCGCGCCAGATGGCGTGGAGCAAGCTCGCCGGCGAATGGAAGATTGATCTTTCCAGCATCGTCAAGGAAGTCTCTCTTGAAGAGCTGAACCCGCAGATCGACGCCATCCTCAAAGGCGCCGTGCGCGGGCGCGTAGTCGTCGATCTGAGCAAATAAGAATTTCACCACAGAGGGCACGGAGGAAGGAAGGCTCTCTTCACTCCGCGATCTCCGTGTCTCTCCGTGGTGAAACTAATCTTTGAGATTTGCCTCAATGACACAGATAAACTCCGAGGACAGCGCGCTCGGCCACCTGCGGGTGATCGAGCTGGGTGATATTCCGGCCTCCTACGCGGCGCGCTGGCTGGCCGATCTCGGCGCCGACGTGATCAAAGTCGAGCCGCCGGGCGGCGATCCCAATCGTCTGCTGCCGCCGTTTGCCGGCAACCTCGAGCATCCCGAGCGCAGCCTCGCGTTCATCCACGCCAACACCAACAAGCGCAGCATCGCGCTCGACTTCGAGCGCAAGACCGAGCGCGAAGTTTTCGCTCGGCTGCTGGCCTCGGCGGATTTGCTGCTCGAGGCGACGCCCCTCGGGTATCTGGAAAAATTCGCCTTCGACGACCGCTGCTTCAGTGAACAATTTCCCAGCCTGGTCGTCGTTTCCCTGACCCCGTTCGGCCGCACCGGACCGTACCGCCACTACAAGGGCAGCGACGCCATCGCCAATGCCAGCGGCGGTTTTCTCTTCGGCCAGGGAGACAATACCAAAGGCCAGTGCACCGCGCCGAGCCATCTCGCCTACCAGGTCGCCGGCGCGATGGCGGCGATGCTCGCGCTGGCCGGCCTTCGCCACGCGCGGGAAACCGGCGCCGGGCAGCGCATCGACATGTCGCTGCAGGAAGCGCTGACGTTTACCAACAGCAGCTCGATTGCGCGCTACAGCCGCGAGAACCGCCTCGAGCGGCGGCCCGGCGCGCGCGCCTACGGCGGCGCGGGCACGAATATCTACCGCTGCAAAGACGGCCGCTACGTGCACTTCACCACCAACATGCCGCACATGTGGAAGGAGTTCGCGCAGAACTGGATGACCGACAAATCGCTCGCCGGCCCGGAGTGGGAAAACCCGCGCTATCGCGACGAGCATGGCGATGAGGTCGCTAGAGCCTTTGCGGATTTTATCGGCCAGTTCGATGCCGATGATTTCGCCAACCAGGCGCAGGCGCGCCACCTCGCCGCGGCGCCGCTCAACACCATCGGCGAGTTCGTGAACTGCGAGCAGAACCGCGCGCGCGAGTGGCTGCAGGAAATCGAGCATCCCGTCATCGGCAAATACAAAGCGCCGGGCGCGCCGATGCGCTTGTCGCTGACGCCGATGCGCGCGCGCCGGCCGGCGCCGCTGCTCGACCAGCACCGAAAAGAAATTCTTGCCGAGCTTGAGAATCTCCCGCCAAAGTCAACGAAGGAGCGGGAGTCCAGTCGCGCGCGCGAGCCAATGCTGCGCGGCCTGCGCATGGCCGACTTGACCCAGCAATACGCCGGGCCGCTGGGCACCGAGTTGCTCGCCTACTACGGCATGGAAGTCGTGAAGATCGAAACCGGCACGATTCCGAGCAAAGAGCGCGAAGCCGCGGTGCACGCGTGCATGAATCGCGCGAAGCTCGGCTGCACGCTCAATCTGCGCCATCCGCAGGGCAAGGAGCTGTTCAAACAGCTCGTGGCGAAATCGCACGTGGTGGTCGATAACTTCAGCTCCGGCGTGCTGGAAAGACTTGGTTTTAGCTTCGAGGTTTTGCAGCAGATCAATCCCGGCATCGTGCAGGTGGTGATGCCGGGCTGGGGGCTTACCGGGCCGCTCAAATCGTGGGTGGCGTGGGGCTGGCAGCTGCTCGCGTACACCGGAATCATGCGGCTCTGGGGATACCCCGATTCGCCGATGGAGACGCGCTGCAAGATCGCCTGGCCGGACCGGGTCGGCTCGGTGACGATGGCGCTCGGCGTCCTCGCCGCGTTGGAGTATCAGGCGCGCACGGGCAAGGGGCAGTTCATCGAAGCCGGCATGCTCGAAGCGCAGGGCTCGATGATGGGACCGGCGATTCTCGACTACACGGTGAACGGCAACGAATGGGACGCGCTCGGCTATCGCGAAATTCTCGGCGCGCCGTACGCGCCCTACGGCTGCTATCCCTGCTATGGCCAGGACAACTGGGTGATCATCGCCTGCGCGGGGGATGAAGAATGGCAGAGCATGGTGCAAGTGATCGGCAAATCTTCCTGGGCCGCGGATGAGAAATTCGCCGCGCACGCGGGCCGAAAACGGCATCAGGCCGAGCTCGATGCAAAGCTTTCGCAATGGACGCGCAAATACACTGCCAGGCAGGTGTTTCGGCTGCTGCAGGAAGCCGGCGTCGCGGCCGGCATTCCATCTTCAGGCGAAGATTTGTTTCACGACATTCATCTGCGCGCCCGCGGCCACATCGTCGAAACCGACGGCCAACCCTGGGGAAAAATCACACATCACGGACTTCCCGGCATTCCATCGCTCTCCGAAGCCGACGCCGCCCGCCCCGCGCCGTGGATCGGCGCGCACAACGATCATGTGTTCGGTGAGATTCTGGGGTTGAGCGAAGCGAAGATCGAGGAATTCAAGCAGGCAGAGGCGATCAAGTAGCGGGGCTATGAACCCATGGAGAAAGATTCCTCACATTCGTTCGGAATGACACGGAATGGTAAGCAGCCGAGGGCAAAAGGCGGAATGGGGGAGGATATCTCCGCATTCCGACTGTCTTGCCTGAGCGCTAGCGTGGGCAATTTTGGCGGCGTCATTCGCCCCGCGCTTGTTATTTCGAGCGCAGCGAGAAAATCCTTCCGGCGACTTCTCCTGCCGATCACGCCGGCTTGAACTTCGGCAGCGTGAATTCCTCGTGGTCTTCGTAGACGACTTCCACGGGCATGCCGATTTTCACCTGATCGTACGGGCAGCCGATCACGTTGGAGAGCAGGCGCGGGCCTTCTGCGAGATCGATCAAGGAAACGTTGTACGGCGTCTTGCCTTCGTAGGACGGGTGCCACGCCCGGTGATAACTGACGAAGGAGTACACCGTTCCTTTGCCGCTGAGCGGCGTCCATTCATAATCCGTCGATAAGCAATGCGGGCACGACCCCTGCGGCGGAAAGGTGAAAAACTTGCCGCAGGACTTGCAGCGCTGCGCGGTCAGCTTGTGCTCGCGCAGGCTGGCCCAAAACGGTTTGGCTTCCAGCTCCTGAAGAAAGGGTTTGACTTTTGCGATGGCTCTGCCGCGGCTGTCGCTGGTCTCGCTCATAGGGCCCCCAAAATTAAACTTGCGTGCATGCACAGGCTGCCGCCGTGGCCGCTGACGATGCCGACCCTGGCGTCTTTCACCTGGCGCTCCGGCTCCACCTCGTTGCCGCGCAGCTGGCGCGCCGCTTCGGTGACGTGCAGCATGCCTTCGATGTGCGCCTGCGAAAGCAGGCCGCCGTGCGTATTGACCGGCAGCTCGCCGCCGATTTCGATGCGGCCGTTTTTGACGAAATCCTTGCCTTCGCCTTTCTTGCAAAAGCCGTAATCCTCGAGCGTGATCATTGTCGTGATCGTGAAACAGTCGTAGATCTCGGCGAAGTTCATGTCCCTGGGCCCGAGGCCGGCCATTTTGTACGCCAGCTCCGAGGATTTTTTTCCGCCCAGAGTCGTGAGGCTCGGCGCATCCATCAGGCTGAAATGCGGGTGATGCTGGCCCATACCTAAAATCGCCACCGGCCTTTTCGGGAAATCGCGGGCGCGCTCGGCGCTGGTGACGATGACGGCGCCGCCGCCGTCCGATTCCAGCGCGCAGTCGAACAGCCGCAGCGGCTCGCAGATGAAGCGCGAGGCTTGATGGTCGGCGATGGTCATCGGTTTGCGCATGGTGGCGTTGTTGTTGAGGCAGGCGTGCTTGCGCGTGGCGACGGCCACGTGGGCCAAGTCTTCGCTGGTGGTGCCGAAGTCGTGCATGTGGCGCTGCGCGGCGAAGGCGTGATTGGCCACGGCCGAGAAATGCCCCCAGGGCTCTTCCCAATGCTCGTCGCCGTGGCGGATCGGATTGCCCGGCGACGGGTCGGGGGTGCCGCGCTTGCGCGCGTGCACGCAGAGAACCGTATGCGCCATCCCCGCTTCGATGGCCATGACCGCGTTTTGCACCATGGCGATCGGCGTGGCGCCGCCGAGCGCCAAATCGGTCGCGTAGTTCGGGTGCATGCGCGCCATGTTCGACATTCTGACGGCGTAACTGCGATGGGCGTCGTTGAGCGGCTGGTTGGTGATGAAACCGTCGATGTCGGACGCTTTCAGCCCCGCGTCGTCGAGGCAGGCCTTGATGCATTCGAGATGCAGCGAGTGCGTCGAGGCATCCGGGCGTTTGCCTACTTTGGTTTCGGCAACGCCGACGATGGCGTACTTGCCGGAAATGTTGCCCATGAGATCCTCCGGATCGGCATTGGAGTGATGGAGTAGGGGAGTGTTGGAACGGTGGAAATTCCGCCCAGGACTCCATGACTCCGACAGTCCATCACTCCAATCTCCTTACTCCGTCGCTGAAATATTTTCCAGGTCAGCGGGAAAGATTTTTGATGAAGCCGCTCTTGTCCAGCTCCGCGATGAAGCTCGAATCCATGAACGCCTCGGGTTTCTGGTTCCAGACCTCGGGGCGCTGCGCGGCGACGTATTCATAAGTCGGCTGCAAACCCTGGGTGATCGGGTAGGGGACCGAGATGAAATCCTTGCGGTAGATCTCGTAGGAGCCTTCGAGCAGGTCGCGGTCGTTGGTTTTGAGATACTGGCTCAATGCCTTCATCGCGAATTCCTTGTTGGTTTTCAGCAGGTGAATGCCTTCGACGTGGGCCTTGACCATGCGCATCACCGTGTCGCGGTCTTCGACCACCCACTTGCGCCGGGTGACGACCGACATGGAAGGGTACGAAACTTCCTGTTTGGCGTCCCAGAGAATTTTATAACCTTTGCGCTCGGCCTGAACGTCCGCCGGGTAGGACAGATCGGCGGCATCGACGACGCCGTTGATCAGCGCCTGAATCCGGTCGGGCTGGGTGCCGATGGAAAGCATGATGACATCGCGCGCGGGCTCGAGGCCATGCTTCTTGAGAATGTAGCGCTCGAGAAAATCGCCGAGGGAGCCGAAGCCGGACACCGCGATGCGCTTGCCGCGCAGGTCTTCCGGCTTTTTGATTTCCGGGCGCACCAGGAGCTTGCTCTGCACGCCGGACACGGTGTGCGCCACGGTGACCAGATCGGCGCCGCTCAAATCGGCGCTCATCACCGTGGTGAGCGTGCACGGCGCGCCGAGAATGCTGTTGCCGATGATCGCCTGGGCCGATTGGCCGGAGCCGCGCAAAAGCACCAGCTCCGCTTCCAGGCCGTATTTTTCGTAGAGCTTGGCTTCCTTGGCGATCCACGGGATCCACTGGGACGCGGAGAGCGACGTGACGCCCCAGCGGAATTTTTTGAGCGGCTTGTCCTGGGCGCGTGCCGTGCCGAAAATCAGCAATGGGAGAACGACGATTAGCCAAAAGGGTTTTCGGGTTTTCATCGCCGGGTTTGCCTCGGAGGGCGGACACGCAGGTCCGCCCGCTGCAAAAAACGGTAACGTTTCACATCTGAATGTTGTAAAGCCGCGCGGCGTTGTCGCACATGAGCTTTTTGAGCTGGCCGGCGCTCAGGTTCTTGCGCTCGGTGACCGCTTTGACCGTGTGGGGAAACTTGCTGTCGCCGTGATTGTAATCCGACGCGAACACCAGACGGTCTTCGCCGACGTAGTCCATGACGAAGTTCAAGGTATGCTCGTCGGGCTCGAAGGAATAATAAACCTGCTCGCTGCGCATGTATTCGCTCGGCGGTTTTTTCATCAGCGGCACGGTGGGCTGGAGGTATTCGTAGTGCTCGTCGAGCCGTTCCATCCAGTAGGGCACCCAGCCGGCGCCGGCTTCGAGGAAGGCGACTTTGAGCTTGGGATAGAGCTCGAGGATGCCGCCGCCGACGATGCACATGACGCCGATCATCTGCTCGAAGGCGTGGGTTGTCGCGTGCACGAACAGCGCGTTGTCGAAGCGGTCCGCCGCGGCGGCGGGCCGGCCGGAGCCGACGTGCACGCACACCGGGACGCCGAGCTCTTCGGCCTTGGCGTAGAAGGGATAGAGATCGGGATGATCCAGATTGCGCCCCGCCGAATGGGCTGAGGTCGCAACGGCGACAAAGCCGAGTTGTTTGACGCAGCGCTCCAGCTCCTTGACGGCTTCTTTCGGTTCCTGCATGGCGACCAGCGCGACGCCCTTCAAGCGTTTCGGGTTGGTCTTGCAGTAGCCGTCGAGCCAGGTGTTGTAGGCGTGCGCGATGGCGCAGGCGAGGTCGCGGTTTTCCAGAAACGGCAGGCTCAAAAATACCGTCGTGCCGAAGTTGACCGCGGTGTCGATGCCTTCCAGATCCATGTCTTTGATGCGCTGTATCGGATCGAACATGCCGGTGGTTTTCTGCGGCCGCCGGCTGTAGGGCGCGGTGCCGATGCCGAGGCCGGTGCCCGAGGGCTTGGCCCAGATTTTTCCTTCGAGCAGTAATTGCTCCTTGCCGTCGGGACCGCTGACCATTTTCGGCGCATGCTTTCTGTAGGGCGGGTCGAGCAGCTCCTGCCAGTCGGCATCGCGCTCCTGCACATGCCCGTCCGCGTCGATGATGCGAAGATTGTCCATCTCATTCCTCCGTGCGGCGATTTCTCGATTTCCATGAATTCACTTCCGCGTGATCGCGTGCAGCAGTTTGTCCCAGCGCTCGAGGTCCTTTTCATACTGCTCGGTGGTCAGGCCGTGCTCCGGGCGCCACTTTTTGAAACCGTAGTCCTTGGTGCCGCTGCCGTAATAATATTTTTCCAGCACCTGCTGCCCGTCGGGGCTCAAAAGAAAATCCGCCATCAGCAGCGCGGCGTGCGGATGAGGCGGATTGGCGGCCACGGCGGCGCTGCCGACATTGGTCGGCACCAGATCCATCGCCACCCATTCCACCGGCGCGCCCTTCGATGCCGCGAGCAGGGTGTGGGTCTGAAAGATCGCCGGCGAAGCGGCGATCTCGCCGGCGGCGATGGTGTTGACCAGGGCCGGCGCGTCGATGGAATAAAGTTTCATCTCCTGGGCTTTGAGCTTGCGCACGAATTCTTCGCCGCGGGTTTTGATCATGGCGCCGATGATCTTGTCGCTGGTCTGGCCGATGCTGATGCCCATTTTCCCCTTCAGCGCCGGGTGCAGCAAGCCGTCGAAATTTTTCGGCGCGGCCTCCCTGGGCACCAGCGATTTGTTGTAAGCCAAACCGATGTACGATTCCCTGGCGAGCGCCCAGTAGACGAGGTTTTTGTCCGCGCGCTCTTTGCCGTCCTCGGGATAGCGATCGAGATGCGGCGAATCGTAGGGCCGCAGCAGTTTTTCATCGCGCAGAAAAATCAGGCTGCCTTCGGTGGTTTCGATGGTGTCGGCGATGTTGCGCCGCGCCTTGCCTTCCTCTTCGAGACGCGTGACCAGCTCGGCGCCCGCGGCGCGGTAGGATTCGACTTTGACCCCGGGATATTTGGCTTCGAAGGCTTTGACCATTTCTTTGTACGAATCCCCGGCGAGCGACGTGTACCAGACGATCTTGCCTTCGTTTTTCGCGCCGGCGTAGAGCACGGCTTCGCGGTCTGCGCCGCGATAAACGGCGAGCTCGGCGATCGCCGCCGGCTTGCGCACCTGCGCTGACGCCGGCGGAGCGATCAGGAGAAAAGCCAGAATGAAGAAATATCCCCGCTTCATCGTCGACTCTCTTTCTCTCGGATCAAATTCCGAGCAGCCTCATTCTTCGCCGCGGGCGACCGCCGGTCGCCCTAGAGTGATTGCGCCATCGAGCGACGCTTCAATTGCTCTTCCAGAAAATCTCCCGGTACAGCTTGTTGTGCTCTTCGTAATTATCGGAGAGCGTCCAGTCGGCGGGAAAAAGTTTCACGCCGCGCAGATAGTCCGGCTGAAACTTCGGCAGCGCCGGCGGCTTATCGATGTTGAGAATCTCTTTCTGGCCTTCGTCCGAGGCGAGGTAATTCATGAACAGCCGGGCCGCCGCGGGATGGCGCGCCTCGCGCGCGACCGCCGCCGACACCAGCACGGTGATGTGCGGCTCGGCGCGCACCCATTCGATGGGCGCGCCCTTGCGCTTCAATTCCTCGGTGCGGGCGATGTCGCTGTAGATGATGATCGGGTATTCGCCGGCGGTGAGCAGCATCGCCTGATTGCTGTGGCCGTTCACCAGAATCAGATCCTGCTGCGCGAGCTTTTTGAAATATTCGACGCCCTTTTGCGGGCCGAGATACTGCAGGTGCGCCTGGGTGACGAGATATTCCTCGCGCTCGAGCGAGATCCGGCCCTTCCAGCGCGGCTGCAAAAGATCGTCGAAGGATCTGGGCGCGTCGTTCTTCGCCACCAGCTTGGTGTTATAGGTGATCGCGTAGGGCACCAGGTAGAATCCGACCCAGTAGCCCTGTTTGTCGATAAAGCCCGGGGGAAAATTGGCGGCGGCGGGCGGCGTGTACGGGGTGATGATGTTGCGCTTGGCGAAAATTCGGTGCGTGTAGTTGTTGATCAATAGCGCATCAGCGCCAAGCTGACGCGCGGCCACCTCGCGCAAAATTTTCGAGGTCAGCGCCTCGCCGGTGGTGCGGGAGTATTGAGTTTTGATGAAAGGATAACGGCGCCGGAACGGCTCGGCGAACTTGTCGAATTGGACCGCGAGCGCGGTGCCGTAGACGGTCAGCTCACGCTCGGTTTGCGCCCTGGTAACGAGATCATCCTGCGCGCGCGCGCGAGCGGCGCCGGCGAGCAGCGCTATCACAAGAACGATGAACGCTCGAAGTGCGGATCCCATGAAGCCTTTCGTCTACTCCTTGACCAAAGCGATGACGTGGATTCCACGAAAGAGCCGGACTCGTCGATGGCAGTCTTGGCTATAGTCCCGGCCCCGGTTTGTGTCAATGTTTTCGCCCGGGTGCGCGGGACAAAATGCAGCCGGATGATTGCCGGCGCCGCGCCATTTGTGAGATATTCCGGCGGGCGCAGCGGCCGATGCGGCAAATCGCAAAGGGAGCAAAATGAAAACACTTGGCCTGGTTTTGTTGTTCCTCGAGCTGGCGGTTTCATCGGCCTGGGCCCAGGCCAGAAAACCTCGGAGTCTGGACGAGCTCGCCGCCTACACCGGAGCGGACCGCCATCAGATCCTGCTCGAAGGCGCCAGGGCGGAAGGAAAGATCGTCTGGTACACCTCGCTCTCCGGCGTTTATCGTGAGCTGGTCAACGCTTTCAAGAGAAAATATCCGGACATCGACATCGAAGTTTATCGCGGCGGCAGCACGGATTTGGGACCGCGGCTGTTGAACGAAGCGCAGGCCGGCCGCTTCGTTGCCGACGCCCTGGAAAGCACGCCGGGTTTGTTAATGCTGCTGCGCGAGCGCAATATTCTCAAGCCGTACACGTCTCCGGAACTGTCGCGCTATCCCGACGAGGCGAAAACCAAGGCGGACAATTCGCGCATCTATTGGGTCACCGATCGGGAAGCGTACCTGGGTTTCGGCTACAACACGCGCCTCATCGCGGCGGCGGAGGCGCCGAAAAATTTCCAGGACCTTCTACGCCCGGAGCTCAAAGGTAAAATGGCGGTGACCACCGAAAGCTCCACCAGCCGGGTGATCGGCTCGATGATCAAAGTCAAAGGCGAGGAGTTCGTCAAGCGGCTGCAGGCCCAGGAAATTCGTCTGTTCAAAGCGTCCAGCGCCGGCTTTCTCGATCTGATCGCCGCCGGCGAAGTCGCCGGTTCGTTCGTCGTGTTTCGCAATCAGGTGGCGGTGATGAAGGAGCGCAAAGCGCCGGTGGAATGGGTGGCGCTCGACGTGGCGCCGACCAACGCCGGCGGCTCGGCGGTCATTGCCAATGCGCCCCATCCGCACGCCGCGCTGCTGTTTACCGATTTCGTCATCGGTCCCGACGGACAGAAGCTGATGGAGCAGTTTCGCTACGGTGTGGCGTGGAAGGATTACCCGTTCAAACGCGATTACCCCGAGCGCGGCATGAACAGCGCGGAATACGAAAAGAACGAAGACAAGTGGCTGCAGCTGACCCGGTCGATCACCAAACGGCAGAACTAGAAGCATGACCGGAGTGTTGGAGTAATGGCATGCCGGGCTGAAGAAGTGGCCCATCGCTCCACCACTCCAGCACTCCATCGCTCCAGTTTTATTTTTTCGCTCGCGGCCCGAACGGCTCGGGCTGAAAGGGCGCGTCGCGTTCCTGCAGAAAAGCTTCGAGACCGCCTTTCTTGCGCGCCTCTTCCAGCCGTTTGTTGAACTCCTCGCGCTTGCTCAAGCGCGCCATCGACGCGAGCTCGGCGTTGAGCATCCAGGCTTTGCGCAGCCCCATCATTTCCAGCCCTTGAGTGGAAATGTGCAGGTTGATCTTGACCGTTTCCGGCGGCACGTGGGCGATGCGCTCGACGAACTTGAAGCAGGTCTCGAGCAATTCCGCCTTCGGCACGATCTGATTGATCAGCCCCATGCGCAGCGCTTCCCGGGCGTCGACATGATCGCCGGTGAGCGCATAGCGGAGCGCATTTTTGAAACCGGCCAGCGCGACCCAGATAAAATCCGTATTGGCCGCGTGGCGCACCTGGGGCTGGCCGAAGACCGCGTCGTCGGCGGCAATGGTCACGTGGCAGGTGAGCGCCAGCGATGCTCCCGCGCCGAGACACCAGCCGCTCACGGCGGCAACGATCGGCTTGGGATACTGCCAGCGATAGAGCTGGCGCTGGAGAATATCTTTGCGATCGGCATCGCGGAATTTATTATACTCGGCGTTGAGCGAAGTCCCTTCCGGAATGCCGTAGGGCCACGCGGTCGGCGGCTCCTCGGCGCTCAGGTCTTCGCCGACCGAAAAATTGCCGCCGGCGCCGGTGATAATCACGCCGCGGATCTCCGGATCGCTCTCGGCATCCGCCAGGGCGCGATCGAGCTCGCTCATCAGCTCTTCGTTGAGCGCATTGGACTCTTTGGGCCGGTTGAGCGTGATCAAGACGCCGCCGCGCTGCTTCTGGTAAAGAAGAGTTTTATAGTCAGCCATCGTATCCTCTCTCTCTAATGCCTATTGTTTTTTCTTCGACCGCGGGCCGAACGGCTCCGGTTGAAACGGGCCGTCGCGCAGCTGCAGATATTCGCGAATGCCTTGGTTGGCGCGCGCATCGTCGAGGGGCTTGCGCAGCTCCTCGCGCAGCATGATGTGCGCCGGCGCCGACATCTGCTTGTCGAAGGTGAGCGCATCGCGCAGGCCCATCATGTCGAGTCCCAGGGTTGCCACCTGCAGATTGATCTTCACCGTTTCCGGCGGCACCTTGGCGATGCGCTCGACGATCTTGAAACATTCGTCGATGAGCTGGTCGGGCGGCACGACTTTCACCACCAGACCGATGCGCAGCGCTTCCTGGGCGTCGATGTGATCGCCGGTGAGGCCGTAACGCAGCGCGTTCTTGTAGCCGCCGAGCAACGTCCACATGAAGCTCGTGTTGGAGCCGTGGCGCACCTCGGGTTGGGCGAAGACAGCGGTTTCCGAGGCGAGCGTGATGTGGGTATAGAGCGAGAGCCACGAGCCGGCGCCCATGGCCCAGCCGTTGATCGCGCCGATGATCGGCTTGCCGAACTCCCACATGCGGCGAAAGTTGCGCGGATCGACGCGCCAGGAATCGATCACTTCCGCCGCGGTCTGGCCGGTGACGATGCCGTAGGGCCAGTGAATGTCGCGGCGCCGTCCGGCGCGGTTGCCTTGATCCATGCCGGCCGAAAAGGCGCGTCCCGCGCCGGTCAGCACCACGGCGCGGACTTCGGGATCTTCTTCGACTTCGTCCAGCGCTTCGTGCATTTCCTTGATCATGCTCCGGCTGATCGCGTTCATCGCGTCGGGCCGATTGAGCGTGATCAACGCGCCGCCGCGCTGCTTCTCATATAATATTTCCTTGTAGTCGGGCATCAAAACTCCTTTGAGTTCAATTCGTTAAAGCCGTTCAAATAGTTCAAGTCGTCGGAAACTTCCGAATAACGGTTTGAACGCTTTGAACGACTTGAGCTGCTTGAACGATCATTTCTTGTTTTTCCGCTCTTCTTCGAGCTGCTTCAAAAACGACAGATCGAGCACGTCGGCGCCGTTGACGTTGGCCGTCGCGAGCACGCGGTCGCTCTGGATCATGTTTTCCATCGACCTGGGCGTGATCACGGGCAGGCCGGTGGTGATCTGGCTGTAGGCGTGGCGGGTTTCCTCGAGCTCCTCGGTGTTCGTCGAGCGGTAGAACTCGCCCAGATACTTCAGCACCACGTCTTTGTTTTTCTCGTTTCGATAAAAATCCATGCCGTCGGCCAGGCCGCGCATGAAATTCATCACGGTCGGCCGATCGCTGCGAATGAACGAGCGGGTGGTCATCGGTCCGGCCACGGCATATTCGTAATCGCTCTTGGCAAAATCCAAGAGCACTGGAAAACCCGCTTTGCGCGCGCGCAAGGTCACCGGCGGTTGGAACACGGACGCGTCCACGTGGCCGCCGGCCAGCGCCGCCCAGCGCTCGGCCTGGGCGCCCAGGCCGACGATCGAGACTTCCTTGTCGGAAATGCCGAACTGCTTCAGCGCCAGGCGCGCGATAAAATCGGTGCTCGCGCCGAACTGGCTGATGGCGATGCGCCGGCCCTTCAGATCCGCGGGCTTTTTGACCAGCGGCCCGCCGACGAAGACGTAGTCGAGCTTGTTGCCGAAGGCGCCGATGACGACGAGATCCTTGGCGCCCTGAGTCCAGGCGGTAACGACGCCGGTGTTGCCGCCGACAGAAATCACGACATCGTGCGAGAGCACCGCTTGAATCGCTTCTCGGCCGCCGCGCATGAAAATCGGCAGGATTTTGATGCCGTACTTTTCGAAGGAGCCGGAGCGATGAGCGACCCAGAAATAGCTGGTGGAGCCGCCGAGGGTGTAAGGCACGCGCAATTCGACGAAGGGCTTCGTCTGGGCGAAGAGACGGCAGGGAAGCGCGGCCAGAACGACCAGCAGAGCGTAACCCGGAATTCGCAAAAAATTCATGGCTCTCCTTGGTGCATCAACGCATCTGCACCAGCGCATCCACGGCGACCACGCCCTGCGATTTCGGATAGACGATGAGCGGGTTGACATCGAGACCGAGCAGATCGTCGCCGAGGGCGAGCGCGAGGCGCGAAAGCGCGACGATGGCATCCGCCAGCGCGTCGATGTCCGCCGCCGGCTTGCCGCGCGCGCCTTCGAGGATCGCCAAGCCGCGCAGGCGCTTGAGCATGTCGAGCGCATGGCCGCGCGTAAGCGGCGGAATGCCGATGGCCACGTCCTTGAGCACTTCGACGAGAATGCCGCCGAGGCCGCAGAGCACGATCGGCCCGAACAGCGGATCGCGCTTGATGCCCAGGATCATTTCGACGCCGGCGCCGGCCATGCGCTGCACGACGACGCCGTCGATGGTGGCATGGGGCGCGCGCCGGGCGACCTCGCTTAACATGCGCGCGTAGGCATCGCGCACTTCAGCGGCGCTGCCGAGCTTCAAAGCGACGCCGCCGAGGTCGCTTTTGTGGGTAATCGCGGCCGACTCGACTTTCAGCGCGACGGGAAAGCCGATCCGCGCGGCGGCCGCCGCGGCTTCCTCGGCGCTTCGAGCCAAAGCCCAGGGCGCCACCGGAATACCGAAAGTCTCCAGCAGAGCGAAGGCGTTCTCGGCCGGCAACATCCCCGGCGGCAGTTGGATTGGCGCCGCGGCGGGTGCAATCTTCTGCGGTTCTTCCGGCCGCTTGTTTCGGAATTCGTAATACTCCGCCAGATTTCGAATCGTCGCCGTGGCGCACTCGGCGCCTTCCATGAGCGGCACCCCGATCGCCCGCAGCGGCAGAAGAATGTCGGGGTCCACCGGACCGCCGACGACGGAGCTGAAACAGGCGATCGGTTTCAGGCTTGTCGCGGCGACTTTTTCGATGATCGCCGAGAAGCGGTTGCCGCTCTTCAATTCCTTCGGGCGCGGATCGTTGGCTTCGAGATTGATCGTCACCACGTCGATGTTGGCGTCGTCGATCAGGCCTTGCAGCAGGCGCGGAAAAATCCTGTCGTCGTCGTACATGGCGCCGGTGCCGTCGAGGGGATTGTTCATGTTGCCGAAGTCGGCGACGGTGGCCTGCAGTTGCGCTTTCGTCGCCTCGGTGAGCTCGGGCACTTCGAGGCCGGCGTTCGCCGCCGCGTCGGAAACCAACGTGCACTCGCCGCCCGAGCCGCTGAGCACGCCGATGCGCCGCCCGCCGCGGTAGCGCTGCATGAAAGTCTCGCAGGAAAAGACGCTGACGGCGTCGATCAATTCGTTGAGGCTGCGCACCGCGACGATGCCGCCCTGGCGAAAGGCCGCATCGACGACCTCGGCGGCGCCGGCGAGCGAGCCCGAGTGAGTCGCGGCGGCGCGCTTGGAAACTTCCGAGCGGCCGCCTTTGAGAATGATCAGCGGCTTGCTGCGCTCCGCGGCTTTTTGGGCGACGGCGAGCAGCTTGTCCGGCTGTTTGAAGCCTTCGACGAAGGCGGCGATGACCCGCGTGTTCTCGTCCTCGACGAAATAGTTGAAATACTCCTCGAAGGTGGCGCCGGACTGGTTGCCGCAGGAAACGATGTGGCTCAGGCCGACCCGGCGATTGAGCATCAACGCGTTCGCGATGGTCGTGCTGAGCCCGCCGCTCTGGGACACCAGCGCCACCGGTCCGGCGAGAAATCCCGCGGGAATCGTCGAAGCGAACAGCGGCGTTTTGCCGTAGACGTTCAACACGCCGTAACAGTTGGGCCCGCAGATGAGAAAGCCGCGCTCGCGCGACAAGGCTTCGAGGCGCGCCTGGCGCTCCTTGCCTTCGGCGCCGGTCTCGCCGAAGCCGGCGGCAAAAACGACGGCCGCGCGGACACCGGCATCGGCGGCGGATTCCAGCAGCCCGGGCACGTGGCGGTTGGGCACCGCCAGAACCACGCAGTCCACCGGCTCCGGCACGGCGCCGAGCTCCGGATAGCACGGGCAGTCCATCACTTCGCGGTATTTCGGATTGATCGCGACGATGCGGCCCGGATAGCCGAAGTTTTTTAAATTGCGGATGACCCGATTGCCGCGCGGCTCGCGGTTGGGCAAAGCGTCGGCGCGCTGCGAGGCGCCGATCACCGCCACGGAGCCGGGATTCATGAGGGGCGAAAGATCGCGCCAGGGGGCGTCAGATTTCGACGGCGTGTTCATGACCTGTTCCATTCGGGCGACCTCCGGTCGCCGCTAGCGCTTTTTTGATCTCGGTCCGAAGGGCTCGGGCTGGAACGGGCCGTCGCGCATTTGCAGATAAGCTTTCGTTCCTTGAGCGGCGCGCGCTTCGTCCAGGGGGCGGCGGAATTTCTCGTTGAGCATCATGTGCGCCGGAATCGACAAGGTCTCGTCCATGCGCAGCGCGTCGCGCAGCCCCATCATCTGCAATCCCATGGTGGAGATTTGCAGATTGATCTTGACGGTCTCGGGCGGCACGCGGGCGATGCGCTCGACGATGTGGAAGCATTCCTCCAACAATTGATCCGCCGGGACGACTTTGTTGACCAGACCGATGCGCAATGCTTCGTGGGCGTCGATGTGATCGCCGACCAGTCCGTAGCGCAGGGCGTTTTTAAAACCGGCGAGCAAAGTCCACATGAACGTCGTGTTGGAGCCGTGGCGCACTTCGGGCTGGGCGAACACCGCGTCCTCGGCGGCGATGGTGATGTGGGTGTAAAGCGCGAGCCAGCAGCCGCCGCCCATGGCCCAGCCGCGCACCGCGCCGATCACCGGCTTGGACATTTCGAAAATGCGGATCAGCTTCACGTCGTCGGCGCTCCAGTAATTCATCAGATCCGCGGCGCTCATGCCGGTGGGAATGCCCTGGGGCCACTGAATATCGCGGCGCCGCCCGCTGGTGGTCGCCTGATCGAAGCCGGAGCTGAACGCCCGCCCGGCGCCGGTGATGACGAGGGCGCGAATTTCCGGATCGGCTTCGGCCTCATCGAAGGCGTGATGCAATTCTTTCAGCATCGGCCGGGTGATGGCGTTCAGCGCTTCGGGACGATTGAGCGTGATCAGCACGCCGCCGCGCTGCTTCTCGTACTGGATCTCTTTATAGTCGGCCATGAAAACTCCTCAGCGGAACAATTGGAGTCAATGGAGTAGCGGAGGGATGGAGTGTTGGGACCGGACCCATGACTCCATCATTCCAACACTCCATCCCTCCATTTTTTTCTCACCGATATTCCTTGTCGTAAAGCTGTTTGATGAAGCCGCTGGCTTCGACCTCGCGCACCAGGCTGTCGTCGACGAACTGCCGGGGATCGGCATTTTTGATCTTGGGCTCGTCGGCGGCGATGAAATTGAGCGTGGCTTCGAGCGCCTTCGGATTGGCGAGCGGCACCGGGTTGTAAATCCGGTCGGCCAGCAGGTTGTAGGACGCTTCGAGATATTTCACGTCCTTTTCCTGGGCCGACTGAATGCGCAGCTGTCGCTGCATCACCGCGATGCTTTCCCTTTTGTATTTCTTGAAATAGGCGATGCCCTCGCAGATTCCCCGGATCACGCGCAACGCCTGATCGCGGTTGCGCTTGAGGTAGCCGTGGGTGCTGTCGAGAGAGCCCTGCAAGTAAAAGATGTCCAAATCCAGCGGATCGGCCAGCACCCGGTAGCCGCGCTCCTCGGCGACGAAGAAAGTCGGGATCGTGAACACCGCGCCGTCGATGCCGTTTTTCTCCAGGCTTGCAAACATGGCGGGCGAAGAGCCGAGCTGGAGCACTTTGACGTCTTCGTTGCGCAGGTTCCATTTGCGCATGAAAAGCTGCAAGGCCCAGTGGGAGGCCGAGCCGAAGCGGGTGACCGCAATGGTTTTTCCCTTGAGGTCGGCGGGAGTTTTGATTTCCGGACGCACCATCAGGCGCTGCAATCCGGTTTTCAACGGCGAGGCGGCGAGAACGCCGTCGGCGCCGCGCACGTCGGCGCGCATGACCGCGTCGCCGCCGCCCACCGAAAACTGAATCTCGCCGGCGATCAGCGAGCTCACCACGCGCGCCGCGCCGCCGCCGATGACGATCAGCTCCACGTCCACGTTGTGCTTTTTGAACAGGCCCTTTTCGGCGGCGACCCAGATCGAGCCGGAAGTGGCGCTGATCGAGCTGAGACCGATTCGGACTTTATCCTGAGCGCGGGCCGCGGGGGCGGCGGCCCAGGCAAGGACGGCGGCGAGCAAACAGGCGCGGGATGGGAAAGACATTCATACCTCGGTCATTGGTTGAGCGGTCCAACTACCTAAGTATTAGAAAGTCCGGTAATGCGTCAAGCGAATCGCCGCGAAAAGCGCCGCTATTTCCACACGGCATCGAGAAAACCGGATTGCTTCAGCTCGGCGACAAAGGAATTGTCGAAATACGCATCGATGGGCAAGGACTGGGCTGATTTTGCGTCGATCATGCCCACCTGGACCATGTGCTCGAGCATGGCGCGCATGGTTTTCTCCGGCACGAACGGCTCGCGCGCGAAAATTTCTCCCACGTACTGATAGCTTTGGCGAAGCAAGTCCGGATCCGCCGTGCCGAGAAACTTCGAAATCGTCCGCTGGGTCAGCTCTTCGTTGGTCACGGCCAGCCTGGTGCCTTCCACCGTGGATTTGATCATGCGCACGACCACGTCGCGGTGCGCGGCGGCGAAAGATTTGCGCGCCACCATGCCCTGAGTCAAAAAGCCGCCGCCGAGCGCGCGCAGATCCCTGGGCGAGGCCAGCTCGCGAAAACCTTCTTTGATCGCGCGGAAGTTGTGCGGCGGCGACAGCACCGCGGCGTCGATGGCGCCGCGCTGCAAGGCCGCGACCGCCTCGGGAAAACCGCCCATTTGAAGAACGTTCACTTGCTTGAGGCCGTGCCGGTCGATGATCGCGCGGACGGCGAAATCGGTGACCGAGCCGAAGCGGGTGATGCCGATTCTTTTTCCCTGGAGAGCGCGCATGTCGCGCACCTCGGCGCGCGCGATCAGCGATTGCGTAAAATACGGCGCCAGGGCGGCCACCTGAATGATGTCGCCGCCGCGGAGCACGTTGGTGATGACCGCCGGGCCGCCGAACCCGGCGATATTCGCCGCGCCGGACAGCATCGACTGCACGATCACCGCCGAGGCGCCGACGTAGACCATGTCGACGTCCAGACCGTTTTTCTCGAAGATGCGCGCCTGCTTCGCCATCACCCAGGGAAGGCTGTTCAGCCCGAGAGGGCCGTAGGGAAAAGCGACTTTGACGCGTTCCTGAGCGGCCGCCGCGGAAGCAAGCAGGAGAAACGACCCCAGGACGACAAGAGCGAGGCGCGGGCGCGCAAGGAGCGGTTGCATTTCATTTTCCCGATCGCAGCATGGGCATAGCGCGACCCGGCGTTTTTCGTCAAGCCGCGCAGCGGCTTCGCTTGCGGCGGCGCGGAGCTTGGTCTATGCAGAAATAAAATCGCCCGGAGGCGAGGAGAACCGATATGCCCAAGGCAAAGCTCAACGGCGTTGAAATTTATTACGAAGAGCACGGCAGCGGCCGGCCGATGGTGTTTCTCAGCGAGACCGCCTGCGACGGCGAAGTGTGGAAGATCCATCAAGTGGCGGAATTTTCCAGGGACCACCGGGTGATCATTCACGACTATCGCGGCACCGGACAATCGGGCAAACCTTCGATCGATTATACGACGCAAATGTTCGCCGAGGACGCCGCCGCGTTGATGGACCATCTCGGCGCCGAAGACGCTGTTATCGTCGGCCATTCGATGGGCGGGCGAGTCGCGCAGCTGCTCGCGCTCGATTATCCCGGGAAAGTCCACAAGCTCGTGCTGGCCTCCACCGGCGCGCACTATCCGCAGACCAAAGGGCTGCCGCTGAAGATCATGAAAGAGATGATCGAGTGGGGCTATGAAAAATACGAGCGCGAGCACACGATTCTGGTCGGCTGGACCGAGGAGTACGTGAAGCAGCATCCCGAGAAGATCGAAAATTATCTGAAGGTGCGCATGCACAATCTCTGCCCGGTGGAGTTTTACCTGCGCCACTTGATCGCGCGCCAGAGCCACGACACCAGCGGGCGCTTGAAAGACATCAAGCAGCCGACTTTGATCCTGGTCGGCGACGGCGATCGCAACATGACCAGCGAGATCAACCACCGGATGTCCTCGGAGATCCTCGCGGCGGGAATCCCCAACAGCAGGCTGGTGGTGCTGCCCAACGAGCGCCACAGCTATTTTTTTTCCAACCCGGATGAAGCGCATCGCCTGATTCGCGAGTTCATCGAAGCCTGAACGGGCGGAGGTTTCTATGCCGACGGTGAAAGTCAACGGCGCGGAGATTTATTACGAAGCGGCGGGCCGGGGAGAGGCATTTCTCTTTTTCAGCGAGACCGCCTGCGACGGCGAAATCTGGAAGCTTTTCCAGGGGCCCGAATTCAGCCGCGATCATCGGGTCATCACCCACGATTATCGCGGCACCGGAAGATCGAGCCAACCTTCGATCGATTACAGCACGCGCATGTTCTGCGACGATGCCATGGCCGTCCTCGATCATTTGAATGTCCGCGATGCGATCGTGCTTGGCCACTCGATGGGCGGAAGAGTGGCGCAGTTGGTGGCCCTGGAATATCCCGAGCGGGTGAAAAAGCTGATCCTGGCTTCCACCGGCGCGGCATTTCCGGGAGTGCCGGGGCTGCCGCTCACCATGTGCCGGGAAATGATCGAGTGGGGCTACGAAAAATACGTGCGCGCGCACACGATTCAGGTGGGCTTCACCGAAGAGTTCGTCAAAGCGCATCCGGAGCGGCTCGAAGCGTTCTTTCGCGCGCGCCTGGCCCATCTCTGCCCGGTGGAGTTTTATTTGCGCCACGTGCTGGCGCGCCAGGCTCACAACACCAGCGCGCGGCTAAAGGACATTCGGGTGCCGACTCTCGTCATGGTCGGCGCCGAGGAGGGCGATCCCGGCTCGGCGATCAGCCACCTCGCTTCGTCGGAAATCCTCGCGAAAAATATTCCCGGCGCAAAGTTCGTCGTGCTGCCGGGGCAGAAGCACAACTATTTTGCCAGCGCGCCCGACGAAGCGCACCGGATCATCCGCGAGTTTCTGCGCGCTTGAAGAGGGCAAAAAAGAAACTTTCACCGCGGAGAACGCCGAGGGCACGGAGTTCGCAAGGGCCATTGCAAAAAACCCCTCCGTGGTGAAGCAATCCGAAGCTCACACGTGAATGAACGCGCGCACCCAGTTTTTCGGCACGGCCGTGTGCCCCTGGCCGGTGAGATCCTCGGCGAGAAATACATCGCCGGCACGAAAGGTTCTGACCGTGCCGTCGCCGATGCCGATCGCGACGCTGCCCGCAAGCGTGATGCACCACTGGCGCCGCGGCGCGTTGTGCCAGCCGTGGAGATCGTCGCGATGCACATCGTTCTTGAAAACAAGCGCTTTCGCTTCGAAGCCGGTCGAAAAATATTTCGCTCCTTCGCTCTGATCGAAGTCCTCGAAATGCGACCGGGCGTCGGGTCCGGTAAAGATGCGGCAAAACTGCATGGCGCCTCCGAAAGAAAGAAATCGATTTCTAGGCGATTAGCAGCAAGCGCGGCGTGAATTCAAGCCGCCTCCGATCGCGTTGACACCCCGCGAGCCCTGGGCTAGCAGTAAGAAAGGACGAAATTTCGGAGGCGGCATGGCATCATCGGAATCGGCAGGGCGCAACTGGCAGGAAACCTGGGGCAGCCGCGAATTCATCGAGCGCTGGGCGAGCAAGGGCGGCTGGCAGGCGCCGATCCGCGAAGCGCAGACCGCGGTGGTGCTGCGGATGATTCCGCAGCCGCTCGATGAGCCGATCCGCATTCTCGACATCGGCGCCGGCTACGGCGCCCTGGCTCTGGCGGTTTTGAGCGAGCGCCCCAACGCGACGGCGCTGTGCCTCGACGCCTCCGAGCCCATGCTGAAGCTCGGCCGCGAGCGCAGCGCCGAGCTAAAGAATCGCATTAGCTTTGTTCAAGCATCGCTTGAGACGCCGGAATGGACCGGCGCGGTGCCGGGCGTCTTCGACGCGGTGATTTCGGCGCGCGCGCTGCACCATTTCACCGAAAAGGAGCGCCGCCGGTTCATTTTCAAAGAAGTTTTCGGATTGCTCCGCTCGGGCGGCTGCTTCATCAACGCCGACAACGTGCGCGCGCCGACTCCGGGACTGACCGAAAAATACCGCCGGGCGCGGGAAAATTATCTCGACGAATTCATCCGCCGCTCGAGCGGCGGCAAGACCAACCTCGCCGAGGTGCGCGCGGCGTCGCCGAGCGCCTATCACGGCCCGCACAATAACGGCTATCTCGATCAAGAGCTGGCGTGGCTGAAGGAAGCCGGATTCATCGACGTGGACTGCTTCTGGAAATTCGCCACCACCGCGGTGTACGGCGGTTTCAAGCCGTGAGCGCGCGGGAGATTGCTCCGCCGCCGGATTAGCGCGGGGTCCGGCGGCAGAGCGATGCAGCGATCAAAGAGCGCGCTTGGCGGACGATGCCGCTGCCGCCCATGCGGTTGCAAAGATGAGACGGGATGCGGTGGAAAATTTCATGCGCCGGGGGCGGAAACGAAATCGACGCAAAGCGCAAAGCACGGCCGCATCAGGACCGTTTGCGCTTTTGTTGCCGCGCGTCCCTCTGACCCAAAAATCTGCGCCGCTTTCGGCCGCGCTGCGCGGCTTCGCTCTTCTTGCCGGCCGACGTGAGCAGCGCGAATTGATTCAACGCTCGAACCAGGTAGCCGCTCCCTCCGCGAGTCATGATGTCCGATGCTCCCGTCTTTTGTGAGATGAGAACTGCATGTCGTGGGCCAGGAAGCCCGGCCGAAAGCGCTCGGCGCGAAACGCTGTGCAAGCGGAGCGCGATTGAATGGCCGCGCGGCGAGGCGCGCGTGGCCGGCGGGAAAATTTTTACGGCGAAGGAAAAGAATTACCGCAGGCGCCGCGCCTTGAAGCGCAGGCGCACGTAGTCGACCACCCACACGCCGTCGCGGCGGCGCAGACGCGGCTCCAGATCGCTGCGGATTTCGGCGAGAAACTCGGGGCGCGCCGCTTCATCGAGGCAGTTGGCAAAGGGCTGAGCGAAAACGCCGAGCCAGCCGAGCAGGTCGCCGGGAAGCGGCGTGGGGCGCGGCGTGAGCTCGATCAAGTCCACGCTGAAACCGCAGCGGACAAGCAGCGCGGCGTATTCCTCGGGCGCCGGGAAGTACCAGGGATCGACCGTCCACGGATCGATGCCGCGCTTCTCGAGCCGGGCGTGAAGCGCGGCGCGGACGGTTTGGACGTTGCCCTCGCCGCCGAGCTCGCCGACGAAGCGGCCGCGAGGTTTGAGGCAATCGGCCACGCCTGCGACGACTTTTTCCGGCTGCTTCATCCAGTGCAGCGCGGCATTGCTGAAGACCGCATCGAAGGCGGCGCGAAAGCTCAGGCGCTCTCCGTCCATGGCGGCAACTTCGAGATTGCGCCTGCGCGCGGCGGCAAGCTGGGCGGCGCTGGCATCGACGCCGACGACACGGCTCCCGGCGGCGGCGATCTTTTCGCCGAGCGCGCCGTCGCCGCAGCCGAGATCCAGAATGCGCTCGCGCGGCTGCGGATCGAGGATCTCGAGCAGCGGCTCGGCCAGATCGGCGACGAAGCGGGCGTTGCGCGCATAGGTTTGCGGATCCCAGACCGTCGATGAGCCCATCGCTGTCAAAGTAGCATTTCACGCTTGGCTTGAAAAACCGCAAATTCTCCGTACCCTGAAATTCTTTATGGCAACCTCCGATTCGGATTTGTCGGCGCTGCGCATCGAGCGCTCGGCGCGCGGCGATTTCTCCGCGCGCGGGCGGCGCCCGCGCCGGCGCTGGATCATCGCGGCGCTGATCCTGGTCGTTCTCGCGATCGGCGCGCTGCTGCTCAGAAACTGGCTCGGCGGCGGCGTCGAAGTCGAGCTCGCCGCCGCGGCCTTGACCTCGCCGTCCCAGGCCAACGCGGTTTTGACCGCGAGCGGCTACGTGGTCGCGCGGCGCAAGGCGGCGGTGGCCTCGAAGGGAACCGGCACGCTGGTTTATCTCGCGGTGGAAGAAGGCGACCGGGTGAAAAAGGGCCAGATCATCGCGCGCCTGGACGACTCCGACGTGGCGGCGAGCCTGCGCCGCGCGCGGGAGAATCTGCGCGTGGCCGAGGCCGATCTCGACGACGCGCGACGCAATTACGAGCGCATGAAAAAGCTGGTGGGCACGCGCGCCATCGCGCAGGCCGACTACGATGCCGCCGAGGCGCGCTACAAGCGCGTGGTCGCGAGCATCGAAGCGGCGCGCTTCGCGGTGCGCGAAGCCGAGGTGGCGGTCGAGAACACGCGCATCATCGCGCCGTTCGACGGCACGGTGCTCAAGAAAAACGCCGACGTGGGCGAGATCGTCGCGCCGCTGGCCGGCGCGGTGAGCTCGCGCGCCGCGGTGGTGACGATTGCCGACATGTCGTCGCTGGAGGTGGATGCCGATGTGTCCGAGGCGAACCTTACGCGGGTGAGCAGCCATCAGAATTGCGAGATCACCCTCGACGCCTACCCGCGCCAGCGCTATCCCGGCTACGTGAGCAACATCGTGCCGACCGCGGACCGCTCCAAGGCGACGGTGATGGTGAAGATCAAATTCAAGCAATACGACGAGCGCGTGCTGCCGGAGATGGCCGCGAAGATCACTTTTCTCGCGCCCGGCGCGAGCACCGACGCGGCGAATATCCAGCCGGTGCTCACCGTGCCGGCCGCGGCGGTGGCCGATCGCGGCGGCCGCGCGGTGGTGTTTCAGATCCGCGACGATCGCGCCGCGGCGGTGCCCGTGGCCACCGGACGGAAGTTCGGCAACGCCGTGGAGATCACCGCCGGCCTGAAAGACGGCGACAAGGTGATCGCGAAAGTCGATGAGCGGATTCAGAACGGCACCCGGGTGGCGCTCGCGAAAAAATAGACACGGGCTCATGGAACCGCTGATTCAGGTCGAGGAGCTGTTCAAATCCTACCGCCGCGACAGCCTGGAAATTCCGGTCTTGCGCAACATCAATCTCGAGATCGCGGCCGGCGAGTTCGTCGCCTTCATGGGGCCGTCGGGCTCGGGCAAAACGACTCTGCTCAATCTGATCGCCGGCATCGACAAACCGACGTCCGGGAGAATCCTGATCGGCGGAATCGATGTCGGCGAGTTGAACGAAACCGAGCTGGCGGTCTGGCGCTCGCGCAACGTCGGCTTCATATTTCAATTCTACAATCTGATTCCGGTGCTGACGGCGGTGGAGAACGTCGAGCTGCCGCTGATCCTGACCCCGCTTGCAAAAAGGGAGCGGCGCGCTCACGCCGAAACCGCGCTCAAAGTCGTCGGCCTGGCGGATCGCATGCATCATTATCCCCGCCAGCTTTCCGGCGGCCAGGAGCAGCGGGTGGCGATCGCGCGCGCCATCGCCACCGACCCGGCGATCCTGGTCGCCGACGAGCCCACCGGCGATCTCGACAAGACTTCGGCCGAGGAAGTGCTCGGCCTGATGGATCGGCTCAACCGCGAGCTCGGCAAGACGATCCTCATGGTCACCCACGACCCGCGCGCGGCGGAGCGGGCGCGCGCCGTGCGTCATCTCGAAAAAGGAGAGCTGGCCTAGATGCGCAGGAGGCCAAGGCAAAACGGGGCAGGGCACAAATGGACGGAAAAGAGCTTTAACCGCGCAGAACGCAAAGAGCGCACAAGAAGCGTGGGGGCCGTCGGCGGCCGCCCCTTTGATCGCCCTACGCAAATTTCCCAATGGAACTTTTAAGGCTTCTCCTGCGCAACAGTTTGCGCCACAAGCTCCGCAGCGTTCTGACCCTTATCGGCGTCGGCGTGGCGGTGATGGCTTTCGCGCTGCTGCAAACCGTGGTCACGGCCTGGCACGCCGGCGTCGAGGCCTCGGCGGCGAATCGCTTGATCACCCGCCATGCGGTGTCGTTCGTGTTTCCGCTGCCGCTGGCGTATCGCGACCGGATCGCACAGGTGCCGGGTGTCAACCAAGTCACTTACGCGATCTGGTTTTCCGGCGTCTACATCGACAAGAATCAGTTTTTCGCGCGGCTGGCCGTGGATGCCGACTCGTTTTTCGACGTCTATCCGGAGTTCGTCATTGCGCCGGATCAGTTCGAAGCGTTCAAGCGCGAGCGCAACGCCTGCATCATCGGCGTCGATATCGCCAGGCGCTACAATCTCAAGATCGGCGACCTCATGACCCTGGAAGGCGACGTTTACCCGGGCCAGTGGGAGTTCGTCGTGCGCGGTATTTATCAGCCGCGGGACCAGACCACCGACCCTTCGTCGATGATGTTTCACTACAAATATGTTGATGAACGAGTGCGCCAGGACAATCCCGATCGAGCCGGAGAAATCGGCTGGTATATCGTGCGCATCGACGATCCCGCCAGCTCGGCGCGGATCTCCCAGGACATCGACAATCTGTTCGCCAACTCGCGCGCGGAGACCAAAACCGAAACCGAGCGCGCCTTCCAGCAGGGATTTCTGTCATCCGCCAGCGCGGTGATCACGGCGATGAACGTCATGTCGTTCGTGATCATCGGCATTATTCTGCTCGTGGTCGGCAACACCATGGTCGTGTCGGCGCGCGAGCGCACCCATGAATTCGCCGTGCTGAAAGCCCTGGGCTTTTCCGGCCGGCAATTATTTTTGCTGCTGGCGGGCGAGTCGATGATTTTGTCCATCGCCGGCAGCGCGCTTGGATTGGCGGTGACGGTGCCGGCGGTCCTCGGCTTTCAAAGCGCGCTGCCCAAAGGCTGGTTCCCGATTTTCTATATCAAGCCGCAAACCATCGCGATCGGCTGCGCCGCGGGGGTTGCCGTCGGCCTGATCGCTTCGTTGATTCCGTTGCGGCGCGTCTTGACCACGCGCATCGTCGAAGGGCTGCGCTATGTGGGATGAAAGAGTTACGCCACGGAGGGCACGGAGAACACGGAGTTGGAAAATGCCGCGTTCAGGAGTTCTTCTCTGTGTCCTCTGTGGCTCGGTGGTGAGTCCGATCTTCGTTTTGTAATGCAGCTTCCGCTCAAATATATCGTGCGCAGCTCGGCGTCGCGCCGGCTCACCACCGCGATCACCATGCTCGGCGTCGCGCTGGTGGTGTTTGTCTTCTCCGCTGTGCTGATGATGGCCAACGGCGTGCAAAAAACCCTCAGGTCCACCGGCTCGGACGATAACGTGATCGTCGTGCGCAAAGCCGCCATGAGCGAGATCATGAGCATCATCGACCGCGAGGCGGCGGGCATCGCCGTCAATCTGCCGCAGGTGGCGCGCTTCACCGACGGCCGGCCGATGAGCTCCAGGGAAGTCGTGGTGATCATCAACCTCGACAAGCTCGGCTCGGGCGGCATCAGCAACGTGACCGTGCGCGGGGTCGAGGAAGCGGCCTTTCAGCTCCGCCCGCAGGTGCGCGTGATTCGCGGCCGCATGTTTCGCTGGGGCGCGCGCGAAGTGATCGCCGGCGCCGGCATCACCGACCGGTTCGCCGGCGCGCAGATCGGCGAGAAAGTGAAATTCGGCGGCGATCTCTGGACGGTGGTGGGAATCTTCGATGCCGACGGCAGCGGCTTTGACTCCGAGCTCTGGGGCGATTTGAATCAGATCGCCGATGCTTTCAAGCGCAATTCGCTCTCCACCGTCACCTTGCGGCTCAAGGATCGCGATGATTTCTCCGCGATGACCGCGGCCTTCGAAGCCGACAACCGGCTGCAGTATTTCGCGCCCAAACGCGAGAAGAAATTCTTTGAAGAGCAGTCGGAAATGATGGCGACCTTTATCCGCATTCTGGGCATCTTCATCACCGTCATCTTCAGCGCGGGCGCGATGATCGGCGCCATGATCACCCTGTACGGCTCCGTCGCCAACCGCACAGTGGAAATCGGTACTTTACGCGCCCTCGGTTTTTACCGCCGGAGCATCCTGCTGGCGTTTTTACTGGAGGCGCTCTTTCTCTCCCTGGGCGGCGGGCTGCTCGGGTTGGGCATTGCCTCGCTACTGCAATTTTTCACGATCTCCACTCTCAACTTCGGCTCATTCTCCGAGCTCGCGTTTTCCTTCGCGCTCTCGCCGCAGATCGTCGCGATCTCGCTCGGCTTTTCGCTCTTGATGGGTTTGATCGGCGGCTTTCTGCCCGCGGTGAGAGCCGCGCGGCTGAATATCATTCAGGCGCTGCGAGCGGTATGAGGAGTGCGCGCGTACTTGGATAGGCCATTGCGATCTGCCGTGGCAATTTCAGTAACGGTAAACGTTGCTAGGCTTCTTCTTTGGCATACTGAACGTGCAATTCGACGGGTCTGGGCCAATGCGTTCGGAGAGTATCGGTCTGACTTTACAAATCGTTACGTCCCATTGTAAAAAAGGCTTCAAATAGAACAACGCGACTACAGGCAAAAGTCGTCTCTCGTGAAAGACCGGAATTTATAATAATGCCCAGACGGATTAATGCGGACAAACCCCATCGATGGAAGGCAGATATTGCGATTTCCGTGGACCAGTTCAACCAGTGGTTTATGAGCGCGGCGCCCGAGGCGTTTCGTTCAACACGCGTTAAGACGACTGGAGCCGTCAAAGGCGCGTTGATCGCCACGCGCGATTTACGCAATCTTGATCCGCTTACTTTGAAAGCGAACCCCGGTGCGTTGCCGACGCTCCGCATGTGTACGGCGCCACCGCTTGCGGTAGACCGACTGATTGGCCTTGCCAATGCCAGCAAGTCACTCATCCATAGAATGGAGGGCGGCAAGTTGCCGGTCCTGATGAAACCGGCGCTCTTCAATGAAAATCTGCGTAGGATTTGTCGAGTGTTACTAAGGCTGCTTGACCGCGATATTTTTCCGTGGCTCGATACCGCAGAAGATCCGACAGACCACGAACGCGACCGGGCATCGACGATTGTCGCCGATCGCCTATGCAGTGCGGTTGCGAATCCGATCGTTCGTAACGCTCAAGAGCAACGTCAGCTCAGGCTGATCGGTGAGTGGTTGGATAGACGAGGTTACCGGAAGCAAAGCCATCCCAGTGGGAAACCGCTAACCAGTATGGAGGCGGGGACGTACATGTTTCGTATGAATCTTCCGGTTGGCAAAACTCACATGGTCAACATTCCGATTGACGTGGTGATTCAGCCCAAGAAGCTTCACAGGAATCGGTTTCCGATCCTGGTTGAGGCGAAGTCGGCGGGAGATTTCACTAATACGAATAAACGGCGCAAGGAGGAAGCCACAAAAATTCGTCAGCTTCAGTCGGCTTACGGTGAGTCGGTGACGTTCCTGCTTTTCCTTTGCGGTTACTTCGGAAGCGACTATCTGGGTTACGAGGCGGCGGAAGGCATTGATTGGGTTTGGGAGCATCGCATAGACGAACTTGCAAAGGTGGGGCTTTGAACGCCAAGAGCTCGAATCGATGGAACGATGTAGAGGCGCGCCGGCAGGCGATTCAGGAAGATCTGGATCATCAAAAATCGGCCGCTGAGCGAAATCGCATTGGCCAGTTCGCGACCCCCAACTCCTTGGCGATTGATATCGCTTGCTATGTTAAAGCACTTGTGGGAGCGCACAGGGGCGGCATCCGTTTTGCCGATCCATCGATCGGTACCGGTAGTTTTTTTTCCGCGGCACTTTTTGCCTTCGGCAAAGAGCGAATAAAGAGTGCGATCGGGGTCGAACTTGATCCTGCACTTGCCGACGCGGCGCGTGCCCTCTGGACCGATGCCGGCCTTGAGGTTCTACGCGGCGATTTCACACGGATGATTGGTGACGGCTCTCTTCGTACACGGTCCGATGTGGTCTTAAGCAATCCTCCCTATGTTCGTCACCACCACATTAATCGCGAGGAGAAGGAGCGGCTACAACGCCTCGTGTTCAAAATGACCGGCGTGAAGGTCAACGGCCTCGCTGGACTATATGTTTATTTCTTACTTCTTGCGACTGCCTGGATGGATCGCGACGGGATCGCCGCGTGGCTTATCCCGTCGGAGTTTATGGATGTCAACTATGGCACGGCATTGAAGAGGTTTTTAACGGAGCAAGTAACCCTCGTCCGTGCCCACCGTTTTGATCCCCGCGATGTTCAATTTGGCGATGCGCTGGTGTCGTCGGTTGTGCTCGTATTCCGCAAGACGCTGCCTCCTGCCATTCACGCTGTAGATTTCACCTTCGGCGGTACGCTCATAAATCCCCACGCTAGTGATCGAATCCCGCTTAGCCGCCTCCGCGAATCGCGCAAGTGGACGGTGTACCCGAGCCACGCAAAAAACGACCGCTACACGATAAGCGATGGCAAAGGCCCGATACTCGGCGATTTCTTCCGAGTCCAACGCGGCATTGCGACCGGTTGCAACAAGTTTTTCATTGTTGATCGCGCTGAGGCTCAACGCCTCAAGCTTCCGAGCGAATGCCTTCGCCCGATCCTGCCCAGCCCACGACAGCTAAAGACTACAATTATCGAATCCGACAGCGAAGGCTATCCGCTCATCGATCGCCAACTGTGTTTAATAGACTGCGATTTGCCGGAGCCCTTGGTTCAATCTGCGCATCCCGCTCTATGGGGTTACCTTAGAACTGCTTACGATCTTGGCCTGATGGACGGCTACCTCATCAGAAAGCGCGTTCCATGGTACAGACAGGAACAGCGACAGCCGGCTCCATACTTGTGTACCTATATGGGCCGGGGCTCTGATAATGTGCAGCCCTTCCGCTTTATCTGGAATCGCTCAAAAGCCATAGGAACCAATCTTTACCTCATGCTTTACCCGCAAAACGGTCTTGCCTTCATGCTTAAAGGTCATCCCGAACGTGCGGAAGCTGTCCATGCTCTGCTCGGGCAAGTCACAGGTCACGAGTTGCGCGGTGAAGGACGCGTGTATGGCGGCGGCCTGAATAAGATTGAGCCGAGCGAGTTAGCGCGAATTTCAGCAGCCCCTTTCGTTGAGCGCTGGCCCGATTTGATGTTGGAACTCCGGCGACAGAGCGATTTATTCGATGACTCCGGTGAAGTGTCGATCCCCAGTTAGGCAAACCCACGCAGATCGCCGCGAACTGATGGCCGTGATCGGAGGTTTTCTACACCCGCGGTGAGAGCGGCGCGGCTGAATATCATTCAGGCACTGCGGGCGGTTTAGAAAATGTCCCGGCTTCGTACTTTCATGCTGCAGTCCAGCACAATGCGCCAGGTTATCTATTGCGCGGTGTTTTCGTGAACCAACTCAACCGCGGTTCAAGGGACACAAAAGCCGAAAGAGACATTGGGGACTGGCCGAACGATATCATCGCTTACGTCGGTTGAGTTCCTCGCGTCTTTTTTGTTCGACCATGACGGAAAACTTTATTCCCGAGCACGGCGGCTATCGGAAGCTGCTCTCTTACCAGCGTGCGGAGATAGTGTACGACGCCACGGTCCGGTTCTGCGGACGTTGCTTGGACCGACGCGACCGCACCGTAGATCAAATGGTTCAGGCGGCGCGGTCAGGAAAGCAAAACATCGTCGAGTCCAGCGTGGCATCCGGCACATCCAAAGAAACCAAGATCAAGCTGATCCATGTTACCCGAGCAAGCCTGGAAGAGCTTAAAGAAGACTGCCGTGACTTTCTCCGCCTTCACGGCTTTGAAGAGTGGGGCAAAAACCATCCGTATGCCAAGCGCCTTTCCGAGCGGGCACGTACGCCGGGTGCAAATTATGAAACCTTCCGCAAGGCCGTAGATCATCCCGAGCCAGCCATCTTGACCAACGCTATTCTAGGTTTGATCAACATAACGACTTGCCTCCTCGACCGACAGCTTCGGCAACTCGAAAAGGCCTTTATCGAAGAAGGGGGGATTGCGCGAACGCATGACCCGAGCGCGTTTAAACGAACGCACGCGCCAGGCAGCGGCGCAACTGCGCGGCGACTCCAAAAGTCAGAAGCTTCGATCGCCGAACTAAAACGCTGACGGATTCGGAAGCCAGATCAATACGTATCGAACATCCGCTGAATCTCGTTCGCGTTCGTTGTTTTCGTCAGCGCCAGGGAGAGCAGCAGCCTTGCTTTCCACGGTTGTAAATTGTCGCCGGCGACGAAGCCGCGCCGTTGCAATCCGGGGCTTCTGACCACGCGGCCGGAGGCGACGCGGCTGCAGAGACACATGATCATGCCGGTTTGCTTGAAGCACTTATCGAAGGCGGCGTCTTCGGCGGGTGTCGGGCGGCCGGCGCCGGTGCCGGCGCTGACGATACCCTTGGCGCCGGCGTTGGCGGCGGCTTCGATCATCGTACCGTCGGCGCCGACGTAGGAGAGCACCATGTCCACGCGCGGCAGAGATTGCAGTCCGCGCACGTCGAATTCGGTCGCGGTGGTGTGCTTGCGCACCGGCTGGTGGTAGTAAACGATCTTGCCGTCGCCGTCGGCGTAGCCGAGCGGGCCGAGATCGCGCGATTGGAAGGCCTCGACCCGGTAAGTTGCGTTCTTGGTCACGTCGCGGCCGTTGAAGATCGTGTCGTTCATCACCAGCAGGCAGCCGCGGCCGCGGGAATTCGGATCGGCGGCGACTTTCACCGCGTTGACCAGATTCAAATAGCCGTCGGCGCTGATCGCGGAGGACGGCCGCATGGAGCCGACGACGACCACCGGCTTGTCGGTCTTGAGCGTCAGGTTCAGAAAGTAAGCGGTCTCTTCGATGGTGTTGGTGCCGTGGGTGATGACGATGCCGTCGGCTTTGTCTTCATCGAAGATCTTGTGAATGGTGCGCACCAGATCGAGCCAGTCCTTGTCGACGAGCGCGTGGCTCGGCAGGCGGCGAAACGGCAGCTCCTGCACCTCGGCGATCTGTTTCAGCTCGGGCAATTGCTGCAGCAGCTCGCCGTCGTTCAAACGCTTGCCGGCTTCGATGTACCAGGCGAGATCGAGGCGGTCTTTGCCCACCGAATCGATGGTGCCGCCGGTCAAGATCAATGCGACTCTGGGTAAATTGGCCATAAACAACCTTTCTTGCTTGGTTTAGATGATCGTTTTTATCCGGCTCGCCTTGTGACTTCAACTCACCTTGATGGATGGGTTCAAAACGTTCAAGTCGTCTTCGGAGGTTGCAGCCGTTTCCAATGGTTCCGACGGTCCACGAGCACGAACACGATCACGGTTTCCCGCAGGCTTTCAGCTCCGGCAGCGCTTCGCGGGCGAAGCGCTCGATCTGCTCGCGCCGCTCGGGATAGTGCGGGATCATGAACTGCAGGCCGATGTGAATGACACCCGCGTCGATGAACTGGCGCAGCCTTTCGGCCACCTGCTCGATGCTGCCTTTGAGGTAATCGGTTATTTTCGGGCCCGCGGTGGGCGTCAGCTCGACGGGAAGACAGCAGGCGAGCGCCACTTCGTCGGGATTGCGTCCGGCGTTCTTGGCTTCGGCGCGCACGTTTGCGTAGCCGGCGGCCAGATCCTCCGGCGTGATGCGCACGAAATAGGGAAACCATGCGTCGCCGTAACGGCCGGCGCGGCGCTGGGCGTATTTGCCTTCGCCGCCCACCCAGATCGGCAGGCGCGGCTGCCGGTACGGCTTGGGCAGAAAGGCGATGTCGTCAGCCCGATAATAATTGCCGCGAAAGGTGATGTGCTCCTCGCTCCAGAGCTGCTGCAGCAACGCGAGCTGCTCGTCGGAGACTTTGCCGCGCTCCTTGAACGGCGCGTTCATGGCGGCGAACTCTTCTTCCATCCAGCCGACGCCGACGCCGAGAATCAAGCGGCCGGTGGAGAGTTGATCGATGGTCGTGGCGATTCTCGCCCAGTGCAGCGGATGGCGATAGGGCATCACCATGACGCTCATGCCCAGGTGAATTTTCTCCGTGCAGCCGGCGAGGAACGCGAGGCAAGTAAGCGTATCGAAAAACGGCCGGTCCGGCGGCACGATGAAGGTCGCTTCTTTGCTGTAGGGATAAATCGTCTCGATCTTCCACGGGATGACCAGACGGTCGGCGGCCCAGACCGAATCGTAGCCCAGCGCCTCGGCTTCCTGCGCCGCCTGCATCAGGGTCTTGCGGCTGGCGGCGCGGCCGGACACGGGTAGAAAAACGCCGAACTTCATCGTCATCCTCCGGACAAACTCATTCTTGACAGTCAAGCGCGGCTTCGCTTGGCCGATCTTTTTCGCATAGCACAAAGGATGTGAAATAACTATTTGATTGCAACTCGCCACGCTCCTATGGGCCCTGCCGCGATAGCTGCCGGGAGGGGCTTTGAAGGTGAGGCGCGGGCGGCTTTCTGGTACAATCGCGCCATGGCCAGCCCGCTGCTTAATTTTCTGACCGGCCTCGGTTCGCGGCGCATCGTCGAGACCGTCACGCCGCAGCGCACTCTGGCGGACGTCGTTCTGCCGCCGCCGACGCGCCGCACGCTCGATCAGGCGCTGGCGCAGGTGCGCAATCACGCGCTGATCTTTCAGCGCTGGGGTTTGGGCGAGCGGCACACCGCGGGCCGCGGCTTGGCGTTCAACTTCGCCGGCCCGCCCGGCACCGGCAAAACCATTTGCGCCGAAGCGATCGCCCACGAGCTCGGCATGAAGCTGCTGGTCGTGGACTACGCCCAGGCGGAGTCCATGTGGCTGGGCGAGACGCCGAAGAACGTGGCGGCGGCCTTTCGCTCGGCGGCGGAGCAGAACGCGGTGCTTTTCTTCGACGAGGCGGACGCCATTGCCCTGCGCCGCTCTTCGGGCCGCGCCACCGCCCACGACCGCGAGGCCAACCTGACCATCAACGTGCTGTTGCGCGAGCTGGAAGCGTTCAACGGCATCGTCATCTTCGCGACCAATCTGGCGGCGAATTTCGACAAGGCCTTCGAGCGCCGCATTCGCACCCACGTGCTTTTCGACATGCCCGGCATCGATGAGCGCGAGCGCATCTGGCAGCTGCAGATTCACCCGCGCAAAACCCCGCTCGCGCCCGACGTCGATTTCCGCCGGCTCGCCGAGCGCTTCACGATGAGCGGCGGCGACATCAAAAACGCCGTGATCAAAGCGGCGGCGGCCGCGGCCGGCGAGCCCGGCGCGGAGATCGGCAAACATATCGCGCAGCGCCATTTCGAGCAGGCGGCCGAGGACGTGCTGGCGGCGAAATCGGTGATGCGGCAAAACCTGTTCGCCGATGAGCCGAGCACGGCGGCGCATCCGGAGCGCGCGCTGCGCCCGGCGATCCTCACGGCGCTCGGACTCGCGACGCTGGCGCTTTTCGCGGCGCTGCTGGCGCTCGCGCTGGCGCTGATGAAATGAGCTTTGCGGGAAATCCTCCACCGCGCGCCCCAGGCGAAAGGCGTGGCGGCGCTTTCGCGCCGCGCGCCGATCCATTCTGAAATGACCGCGGAAAAAATCCTCGAGTTCTGGTTCGATTTCGCCAGCAGTTATTCCTACCCCGCGGCGATGCGCATCGCGGCGCTCGCCGAAAAAAGTCGCTGCCGCGTTGTCTGGCGGCCGTTTGTTCTCGGCGTGATTTTCGCGAAGCAGGGCTGGAACGATTCGCCGTTCAACATCTATCCCGCCAAAGGCAACTACATGTGGCGCGATCTGGAGCGGCTGTGCGCGGCGCTGGCCATTCCGTTTCGCAAGCCGTCGCGCTTTCCGCGCAGCGGCTTGCATGCGGCGCGTATCGTCTGCGCCAACGAGGGCGCCGAGTGGATCGCGGAGTTCCTGCGCAAAATCTACACGGCGAATTTCGCGCAGGACCTGGACATCGCAAAAAAAGAAGTGCTCTGCGGCTGCCTGTCGGGATTGGTTGCCGACCCGCCCGCGGTCGTCGAGGCGGCGCATGGCCAAGAAGCGAAAGCCCGGCTGCGCGCCAACACCGAGCGCGCCATCGAGCTGGGGATTTTCGGCGCGCCGGCGTTTATGGCCGGCGACGAGCTGTTTTGGGGCAACGACCGGCTGGAAGCGGCGCTCGCCTGGCTCAGCGGCTCCTGAAGAACTCCGCGCCGGCGCAATCTTTCCTTGACAGCCGTCCGCGCCGCGGTTAGTTTCGCAGCGATCCCGATTCCATGGGTTCGTCGAATGGCTCACCTGTTTCGCTTTGTGTTGTTGTGCGCGCTGATGTTGTCATCGGCGAGCGGCAACGCCCAGGAACTTGTCAAAGTACCCGTGCAGATTCCGTCGATCACGCCCGCTGTGTCGCCCTTCGCCGTCGCGCGCGAGCGCGGTTATTATCGTCAAGAGGGACTCGACGTGCAGCTCGTGGTAATTCCCTCCGCGCTGGGAATGCAGGCCATGCTCGGCGGCAACGTCAAGTTTGCCACGGCTGGCGGCGCGGGACTGCTGCCGATCCTGCGCGGCGCTCCGGCGCGCTACGTGTTCACCTCGTTCAGCCGGCCGATGTTCTGGCTGTACGCCCGCCCGGAGATCCGCGCCGTGGACGGCCTCAAGGGAAAAAAAGTGGGCGTCTCGGGGATCGGCAGCGGCCCCGACTCGCTGCTTCGCGAAATTCTGAAAAAATCCAGATTGGAGGGCGGCCGCGACGTGGTCATCCTGCCGGTGGGCTCGGGCACGGCGCGCTTCTTCGCCCTGCAAGCAGGCTCGGTGGACGCCGCGATGCTTTCCATTCCGGGAAACCTGATGGCCCAGGACGCCGGCTTCCGCGAGCTGGTTTCGTTCATCGACGAGGAGTGGATCGAGCTTCAAGGAACCGTGAACGTCACCGAGCAGTTGATGGCTTCCGAGCCCGCCCTGGTGGAGAAATTTGTCCGTGCGTCGCTCAAAGGATTGATTCACTTTCGCGACTTGCGCGCGCCAAGTATCGCGATTTTGACCCGCTTTCTCAAAATCAAAGAAGATGCGGCAACGCGCATTTACGATCTGATGCGCCCGAGCCTTGCGCCGGACGGCGTTGTCGGCGAGGAGATCCAGCGCAAGTCGTTGGAGCACGTCGTGGAGCGCGCCGGGCTGAAAGAGCCGCCGCGGCTGGAAAAGATCTTCGATTATTCGGTAGCAGTGAGAGCGCGCAACGAGCTGCGCGCGAAAGGCTGGAAGCCGTAGGCGGACTTGTGGGTCGATGCGGCGGGTTGAAATCGGTGCGGCTTCCTAGGATCGGCCTGGCGGCGTTGCTGACTCTGTCCGCTTGCGAAACGATTGTGTACTGGCAAAACCTGCCGCCGCCATCGACACCACGCGTGGTATGGGTCAAGGGTGATAATCCCGCAATTGTGCGAGCAGTCGTTCTGGCGCAGAAGCTTGTCGACGTGAAGCCGTTAGCCGCTTCACAAATATTTATCATGACCACGGAGTATCGCTATACGAGCCAGAAGCTCTCTCGGATCCCCGAGCTGGCTCATGCGTCGAGGTGTTATTTGGTGGACGAGGAACGGAAGGACACGGTTCCGCCTTCGGCGGGCTGCATCTGGCTTCCCGGAGCTTCCCTCGATCGGCTGTCGGATGATGCTCTGGCCGCGGTCATCGCCCATGAGCTGGGCCACATCGAGAAAGGCCACAGGACCTGGAGCGGCGCCGCGGAGCCGACCCTGGCGCAATGGGAAGCCGACGCGGCGGCTGCGGAGCGCCTGAGCCGCGCGGGTTACTGCGCGGGGGCGGCGATGAGGAAGTATGCGGCGGAAATCGTGAGCGGATACCCGGGGCGTCTGGTCCATCCGTGGCGCGACTATCCCGCGGACTGCGAGCTGAAACCGCCGGCGCCGCAATAATCGCAGCGGATGCAGCGAGTGAACTCTACCTGTCGGTCACGGAAGCGAAAATCCAGCGTTGATGCGTTGCTGACAAAACTTCGACTGCCGGTGTAATAAGGACAACAACCTATGGAAGCACAAGCGATCGAGGCGGTTGTCGATGGATTGAAAAGAGCGGGAGTCGATTTCATCTCGCTCATGCCCGACTCGGATTTTTCGCTCTTGCAGGAACGGGTCTTGAACGATCCGCATTTTACCTACGTGCCGGTGAGCAATGAAGCGATCGGTGTCGGCGTCTGCGCGGGGGCGTGGTTGAGCGGCAAGCGGCCGGCGCTGCTGGTTCCGACTTCGGGCTTGCTCGTGGCCGCATGGCCGCTGACGAGCCTTTGCATGGCATGGAGCCTGCCGATGCTTTTGCTCATTCCCTATCGCGGCGACATCGGCGATGCTTTCTGGCTGATGGGGCCGTACAAAGACACCACCGAGCCGCTTTTAAAAGTGCTCAATGCGCCGTACAGCGTCATTTCGAGGAACGAGGAAATTTCCCAGGCCATTGTGGACGCGCATGGGTCGACGATCAGTTGGCAAAGGCCGGTTGCGGTATTGCTCACAGGAGAAACGATTAAATGAAGCGCTTTGACTGCCTCAAAGCTTTGGCCGAGTTACTCGATCCCAAAGCGATCGTGATTACCAACGTGGGACCGATTTGCCGTGAATGGAACGCGCTCCGGCCAAGCGACGCGAATCTGCTGCAGGTCAATCTCGGTTTGTGCGCCGCGGTGGGGCTTGGCGTCGCGGTTTCGTTGCCGCACCGGCAGGTCGTGATGCTCGACGGCGACGGCAATCTGCTGCTGAACCTCGCGAGCCTGGCCGACCTGGCGAATCAAAATTTAAAAAACGTCGTGCACATCGTGCTCGATAACGAATCCTACGAGGGCGGCGGCGGCTTGAAGTCGGCAACCGCCGGCAAGGCGGACCTGGCCGCCATCGCCCGCGGCGCGGGCATAGAGAAGGCCAGTGTCGCTACGAACGTCGAGGAGTTTCGCAGCGCGGCCCGTGCCGGACTTACGAACGCCGGCCATCATTTCATCGTCGCCAAGGTCGAAAGGGGCAGTGTCGGCAACCTTCCGACTCTGACCATCGACGGCAAGGAAGGAAAGTATCGGTTTGCGCGATATATCGAGACTACCGAGCAGGTTCAGATACTCAGGCCGCGATATACCCACATCTGATCTTGGCTGGAGGGACAACCGTTGGAGCGCGGACATGCCTAGGATTGCACTCGCGGCCTTATTTATTTTGGCCGCGCTGTCGGGGGGACCGAGCAAGAGTCTGGCTGCGGGCCCGATGCGGATCGGCGTGCCCAGCCCCTCGGTGAGTTACTTTCCCATCATCGTCGCCTGGAAAAAAGGATTCTTCACCCAGGAAGGCATTCAGACCGAGTTCATCACCATGCGGCCGTCCATCGTTCCCGCGGCGCTGAGCAACGGCGAGATTCAATTCACCACGGCGACGGGCACCGCGGCGGGAGCGATCCTGCGCGGGTTTCCATTCAAGATCGTCGCGTATTTTTCGATCCGGTTGATGGACTCGTTTGTCGTCAAGCCGCAGATAAAAAGCGTCGCGGATTTGCGCGGCAAGATCATCGGAGTCGACGCGCCGGGCGCGAGCACCCACGTGCTCACCACCCTGGTTTTGCGCAAGTATCGGGTGGACCCCGAGAAGGACGCCAAAGTTCTCGCCGTCGGCGACGAGGACATCCGCCTGCAGCAACTGAAACTGGGCCTGATCGACGCAGCCATGCTCGGACCGCAGGGCGTCGTGTTGGCAAAACGCGCCGGATTCAAAAATCTCCTCGACGTCGCCGACGAGATCGAGCTGCCTTTTGTCGGGCTCGCCACGGCGAGCGCGATGATCGAGCGGCAGCGCCCCGAGCTGAAAAGATTTCTCCGCGCCACCGTGCGCGGCAACCGTTATTCCAGCGACCCGCGCAACCGCAGCGAGATGATCGCGCTGATGAGCGAGTGGCTGCGCCTCGATCAGGAAACCGCGGAGCACACCTACGGGGTTTTTTTGAAAGCCGCGTCCCGGGACGGGCTGTTGAGTCCGAGCGGCATGGAGAGCCTGGTGAGCGAGCGCAAGCGCCAGGTGAAGTTTTCCGGCGAAGTGCCGCTGGATCGAGTCTTCGATTTCAGCGTTGTCGAAGAAATCAATCGCGAGCTGCCGAAGTAGGTCGCGCTAGGAGCGCGCCTCTTCGCGGTACAATCCGAAGGCGCGCAAAATCGGCTCGTCGTGCATCGAAAATAGAATCGCTTCCTCGCCCGCAGACGCGTTGGCGTGCTCGTGCCACGACCAGAGCGGCACGATGAATGTGTCGCCTTTCTGCCAGGAGAATGGCTCGCCGTTGATCACCGTGGCGCCGCTGCCGCGGAAGGCGTGATAGATGCTCGTGCTGGTGTGGCGGTGGGATCTGGTTTTTTCGCCGGGGCGAAGCATCTGCACGCGGCACGACATCGTCGGCATGGTGGCGCCGCCGGTGGCCGGATGGACGAATTCCAGCGCAGCGCCGTCGAACGGGCTGCCCGCCGCGCGCGCGAGGCGTTGCAAATTGGGATAGGTATCGCGCCAGTGGTAATGCAGCAGGCGCGGCGGCTCCGCGGTCGCACTGTCGACCGGACGGGTGAGACCGTAGAAAGTTGCCGGATCGATCCCTTCGCTCACCGGCAAACGCCCCTTGTAGGGATCGAAAGAAATCTGATTCAGCGCCTGAATGAACGGCACGTCGAGACCGTCGATCCACACCATGTTCTCCTCGCCCTCGTGCGCGTGCTCGTGCCAGCAGCCGTGCGGCGTGAGTATGAGATCGCCGGCTTCCATCACCATCTTCTGTCCGTCGACGTTGGTGTAAGCGCCGTGGCCCTGGAGAATGAATCGGAAGGCGCTCATGGTGTGGCGGTGCGCCGGCGCGACTTCGCCGGGCTGAATCAACTGGAAGGAAAGTAGAATCGTGTGGCTGGTCATCTCGGTTTCGGCCAGACCGGGATTGACCAGGCGGATCACGCGGCGCTCGACGCTGCCGCTGGCGACGGAAATTTTTTCCTTCGCCTGAACCAGGCTGTCGTAGATGTCGTGCCACTTCCAGAGATGCGCCTTGACCCGCGTCTTGGGATCCGACGGGCGCTCGGCATGATCCACGTTCCACAGACCGGAAACCCAGCGCGGCTTCAATAAAGCGTTCAGCTCCTGGATTTCTTTGGGCTGTTCCATTCCAACCTCCGAACCAGTTCAAGTCGTTCAAGCCGTTCAAAACGTTCAAGTCGTCGGATAGAACTCCGCGGTGGTGCCTTCGGACGCATTGAACGACTTGAACGGAGCGAAGCGATTGAACGATTTGAACGGCCGCTTCCCTTATGGGTAGCGGCGATAGACTCCGTCGTAAAAATTGCCGATCATCTGCACGGCGATCTTGCCGCAGTATTCGAGCGGCCAGCCGGCGCGCTCGTTGCCGTAGCCTTCCTGGAGCGCCACTTCGAGGATCGCCTGATTGGTGCCGCCGTGATCTTCGTCCAAATCGGCCTCTTCGTGGACGCGGAAGTATTTCATGGCTTCGTTGCCGACGCCGTACTTGGGCAGGCTTTGCCGAAAATCGCGCGAGATGAAGCCGAAGATCTCTTCTTCCATGTGCACGGCGAAGCACTCCGCCAGCGGAATGTCGATCCACGAGCGCACGAAAAAATCGACCAGACCGCGCGCTTCGGGAATCAGCTCGCACTCGATCATTTCCTCGGCGGAAACGCCGAGCGCCTGGCCGAGGATCGGCAGCATGCGCGCATGGCCGCCGATGGCCGGCGTGGTGAACTCCTCGCCGATTTTCTGCGCGATGCGGTTTTCCAGCTCCGGATGTCTTTTGAAGAAGCCGACGAATTGATGATAAACCGTGGCCATGCCGGTGTTGACTTCGAGGGCGAAGGAGTACCAATTTCGGATCCAGGCCTGAAGGCGGGCGCGCGACAGCGTGCCGGCGCGCAGATCGGTGAAGAAAGGCGACGGCTGAACCTCGCGGTGATACGTATCGAGGATCACCTTGCGGATCGCTTCCGCCTTTTGCTTTGCTTCCGCAGCGCTCATTTTGCTATGTTCGGCCACAGATCGGTTCCTTTCTCCGGCCATGATTGCTGTTAAGATTTTTAGCCGAAGGCTCCGCGAGATGTCAATCAGAAGCGGGGATGCCTGACGTGCAAACCGTCGGTTCGAGCATTCGCCGCATCGACGGCGCGGAAAAGGTTGCCGGCCAGGCGCTCTATGCCGGCGACCTGCGGCTGCCGGGCATGGCGATCGCCAAGGTGCTGCGCAGTCCGGTGGCGCATGCGCGGATTCGCCGCATCGATGCGAGCAGGGCGCGGGCATTGCCCGGCGTGCTCGCGGTGCTGACCCGCGACAATTTGACCGTTGTTTCCAACGCGTTTGGCGCCTACGTGCGCGATCAGCAGATCCTCGCGAGCGAAAAAGTGCGCTACGCCGGCGACATGGTGGCTGCGGTGGCGGCAATTGACGCCGGCGTCGCGGCCGAGGCGTTGACGCTGATCGAAATCGATTACGACGAGCTGCCCGCCGTATTTACGATCGAAGAAGCGCTGGCGGACAGCGCGCCGCTGGTGCACGAGACGCTCGAAAATCGCAAAGATCCCGGGTACGGCCGCGGCGGCACGCATATCGTTCACGATCGGAGCAATATCTGTTTTCACTTTCGCCACGAGCGCGGCGAGGTGGAAAGGGGCTTTCGCGACTCGGATCGAATCTTCGAAGACAGTTTTTCTTTCCCCAGCGGCCAGCACTATCCGCTGGAGCCGCACATCTGCGTGGCGCAGTTCGAGGGCGACGTGCTCACGGTGTGGAGCGCAACGCAGAGTCCGTTTCCGGTGCGCCAGGAGCTGGCGCGCGTTTTCGGCTTGCCCTTCAGCGCGGTGCGCGTGATCGTGCCCTACGTGGGCGGCGGCTACGGCGCCAAGAGCGGCATCAAGACCGAAGGCATCGCAGCGTGTTTGTCGCGCATGACCGGCCGGCCGGTGAAGCTCGCGTTCGGCGCCGACGAGGCCTTCAAGACGATTTGCCAGCCGCGCGCCAGGATCATAATCAAAACCGGCGTCAAAAATGACGGCACCTTCGTCGCGCGCAAATGCGAAGTCTATTTGAACGGCGGCGCCTACGCGAATTCCGGCCCGTCGGTGACCGAAAAAGCCGGGTACCGCGCGCACGGGCCGTACCGGATTGCGCACCTTCGGACCGACGCTTATTCGATTTACACGAACACAGTTCCCGCCGGCGCCTTTCGCGGCTTCGGCGGGCCGCAGGTCGCGTTCGCCTACGAAACTCACATCGATATGATCGCCGAGCGGCTCGGCATCGATCCGTTCGAGATCAGAATGAAGAATCTGCTCGACAGGGGCGAGAGCTTCGCGCCCGGCGACACGCCCATCGATTGCGATCTCAAGGCCGGCTTGAAGGACATCGCGCAGGCGATCGGCTGGGACGCGCGGCCGAACGGCCCGCCAAATTCCGGCTCAAAAAAGATCGGCATCGGCATCGCCACGGCGATGAAGGACGGCGGCGGGACCAACAAGCCGGCCAACGCGGCGGTGACGATTTTCAACGACGGCAGCGTGCTTCTGTCCACCGGCTCGGTGGAAGTCGGCCAGGGCATGCGCACTGCTTTTTTGCAGGTCGTTGCCGAGGAGTTATCGGTGCCGCCGGAAAAAGTGCGCGTGGCTGCGCTGGACACGCACTACACGCCGTTCGACAAAGGCACGAATGCGAGCAGCGCGACCTCGATCATGGGGCAGGCCGTGCAGAAAGCGGCGCGCGACGCGCGCCGGCAATTTCTCGAAGCGGCGAGCGCCGTGTTGAAGGCGCCGGCCGACGAAATTCGCTTGGAAGACGGGATGGCGATCTACGGCGCGCAAAAGCGCAGCTATCGCGAAGTCATGCAAGGTTACTTTCGCGATTCCGAAGGCGAGATCCGGGGACGCGGCTATTTCAAGGTCGGCCGGGACGAGAACGTGCCGCTCGGCTATCCCTCGCCGTTCTGGGAAATCGGTTTGGGCGCCGCGGAAGTGGAAGTCGATACGGAAACCGGCGAGGTGAAAGTTCTGCGTTACGTGTCGCTCACCGATGCGGGAAAAATGATTCATCCGCTGCAATGCCATGCCCAGGACGAAGGCGCGGCGGTTTTCGGCCTCGGCCAGGCGCTGTTCGAAGATCTGGTTTATCAGGGCGGCGAGCTGATCAACGGCAGCCTCATCGATTATCGCCTGCCGCGCTTCGGCGATGTTCCGCCGGCATTCAAGACAATCATTATGGAAGGCGGCGGCGGACCGGGACCGTACGGCGCGAAGGGCATGGGCGAGGGCGGCATCCTTCCCGTCGCGCCGGCGGTGGCGAACGCGGTCTTTGCCGCGGTGGGAAAAAGATTGCAATCCGTGCCGCTGACGCCGGGCGTTGTTTGGGAAGCGATGAACAGGCGCTGAAGAGCGATCAGCAATAATTTGTCGGGGCGACCCCGCGGTGGCTCGGCCCAGGGCACGCACGGAGGCGTGCCCCTACAGCAGAAATGGGATCGAAAATCGAAAATCGGCAATCGCAAATCGGCGCCGCTGCGCCCCGCATCGACTTGAAAGACAAAGTTACGGGCCGCGCGCAGTACGTCGAAGACCTGCCCGATCTGCCGCATACCGTTTTCGGCGCGCCGCTGCTGAGCCCGTATTCGCACGCGAAGATTCTTCGCATCGATTCCGCCGCTGCGCTCAAGATGCCCGGGGTTTTGGGCATCGTCGATCGCGATCATCTCGACGGCGTGAATCCCCGGCTGAAGCTTGCGCCGCACGAGCATTTCAAGCTCGCCGACGATCAGGACTTCGTCGCCATCGACAAGGTGCGCTACGACGGCGATCTGGTCGCATTGCTGGTCGCCGAGGATTGGCGCAGCGCGGAGCGCGCGCTGGAAAAAATACACGTGGAGTACGAGCCGCTGCCCCCGGTCTTCGATGCTAACGAAGCGCTAGCGCCCGGTGCGCCGATCCTGCACGAGGACCGCGGCAGCAACCTACTGCTGGAAGACAGTCTTGTCTGGGGCGATATCGACGAAGGCTTTCGCCAGGCGGATTGCGTTTTCGAAGAAACTTTTTCGTCGCCGTCGATGTTTCATCATCCGATGGAGCCGGTGGGCGGGTGCGTGGTGCACTACATGAACGGCGAGGTGAACATCTGGCTCCCGACCAGCTCGCCCATGCGCGATGCGGCGGAGTTCGCGCATTTTCTCGGCCTCGAGCCCGACAAGGTGCGCCTGCGCGTGCCCTACGTCGGCGGCGGCTTCGGCTCGAAGATTCCGACGACGGCGAATTTCGCCGCGCTGTTGGCTTCGCGGCGGCTTGGCCGGCCGGTGCGCCTGATGCCGTCGGCCGCGTACAGCTTTCGCCAGAATTCGCGCCACGCCGAAGTTTTCAAGGCCAGAGTCGGCGTGAAAGCCGACGGCACGATCACGGCGCTCGACGTCGATCTGCTGGTCGACACCGGCGCCTACACCACCGGCGGCGCGACTGCGGCGCACAATTCCGTCATTTCCGCCTGGGGCTGCTATCGCATCCCGCATCTGCGCATCAAAGGCCGCTGCGTTTACACCAACAAAGTGCCCGCCGGCCACACCCGCGCCACCGGAAAAATCCAGACCACCTGGGGCATCGAGTGCGCCATGGACAGCGTGGCGCGCCAGCTCGGCATCGATCCCTACGCGTTTCGCAAGAAGAACGTGCTGCTGCGCGGCGATTTCGTCTGCAAAGGCACGCCGCGGATGGACACGGACTATCTCGACCTGATGGCGGAGGCGATCGCCGGCATCGGCTGGGACGGCAAAGCGAATGGGACGCCGTCGATCGATTCGGCGAACGGCTCGCGCTGGGCGCGCGGGCGCGGCATGGCGCTCAGTCTGCGCCACGGCTCGCAGGGCGGCGGGCGCGCCTATGCGCTGGCGACGATGGATGCGCACGGCGTGGTCACGATTCAGCACAATGCGCCGGAGATCGGCCAGGGGACGCACAATTTGTTTAGCGTGATCGCGGCGCAGACATTGACGATCCCGCAGGAGCAAGTCCGCGTGCGCACGCCGGACACCGCGGTGAGCTTGCCCTTTGCGGGCGTGAGCGCGCAGCGCACGACCATGCAGATGGGCAACGCGGTGCACAACGCGTGCAGCAAGCTCAAGCAGGAGCTTTTCGGAATCGCGGCGCAGGCCAAAGGCGGCAAACCCGAAGAGTGGCAAATGATTCAGGGGCGGCTTTGCTGGGGCGAGGCGAGCTTTGCCATCGCCGACATCATTCGGCTGATCGGCGGCGGCGTGGTTTTGAAAGCGGTCGGCTATCACAGCGTGCCGCCGATGGTGAAGGACTCCGCTTTCGCCGGCATGGATCACTGGGCGCCGAGCGGCGCGGCCGTCGATCTCGAAGTGAACCGCGACAGCGGCGAGCTGCGCATTCTCGGCTATGCCGTCATCGCCGACGCCGGCACAGCGATTCACTACCCATCGGCGAAAGCGCAGGTGGACGGCGGCGCGGTGATGGGCTTCGGCCATGCGCTGTTCGAGGAAACGATTTATCAGGACGGCCAGTTCCAGAACGGCGACCCGTTTCAGTACCGCCTCCCGGTGATGGAAGATATTCCGCAGAACTTTTATTCATCCATGCTCGAGAAAGGCGACGGGCCGGGACCGTTCGGCTCCAAAGGCATGGCGCAAACCTCGATCGTCACCGTCGGCCCGGCCATCGGCAACGCGATCTACGACGCGCTCGGCGTGCGCGTGCGGTCGCTGCCGATCACGCCGGAAAAAATCCTGCGGGCGATGGGGAAAATTTGAATGTTGCCATCCTTGCAATTGGCGCAGCCCGCAACCGTGGCCGAAGCGTCCGCAGCGCTCGCGGATTTCGGTGAGAAGGCGAAAATCTACGCTGGCGGCGCCGAGCTGCTGCTGCTTTTTCGCAACGGCCTGCTCGATGCGGAGATTCTGATCGATGTGAAAAAGATCGAGCGGCTGCACGGGATGACTTCAACCGGCGGCAAGCTGCGCATCGGCGCCTGCGTGACCCACCACGCGTTGGCGAAAAGCGCGCTCGTGCGAGCGCAGGCGCCGGCGCTGGCTTACGCCGAGTCGCAGGTCGCCAACGTCCGGGTAAGAAATCAGGGCACCCTCGGCGGCAATCTCGCTTTCAACGATCCGCACTCCGATCCCGGAACCGTGCTGCTCATTCATGACGCCTCGGTGACCATCGGCAGCCAAAGCGGCGAGCGGAGCGTTGCGCTCGGGGATTTTTTCGTGGATATGTACGCGACGGCGCTGGAGCCCGGCGATCTGCTTTTGCAAGTCGAGGTCGCGCCGTTGCCTGCCGGCATGAAAAGCGTCTATCGGCGCCTGCATCGCTATCAGCGTCCGACCCTCGGCGTTGCCGCGGGCGTATCGGTGGCGGACGGGATTTTCGATCAAGTGAGATTGGCGGTGGGCTGCATCGGTCCCAGGGCCGAGCGTCTGACGGAGCTGGAGAATCGGCTGCGAGGCGCCAAGCCCGCCGACGCGCCGCGGCTCGTCGGCGAGGCAAAAAAATACCTGCGCGAGCAGCTCCGTCCGGTGGACGATCTTCTGGGCAGCGCGGAATACAAATTGTACATGGCCGGGGTCATGCTCGGCGATGCTCTCGAGGAGGCGGGACGAAACGGCCATGAGCGCGCTTAGAAAAACCTTCGACCTGGCTGTGACGGTGAACGGAGAAGCCTGGTCGGGCGAAGTGCCGATCGAAGAAACGCTCCTGGAATTTCTCCGCCACCGGCTCCATCTCACCGGCACGAAACGCTCCTGCGAATCCGAGGTGTGCGGCGCCTGCACGGTACTGGTCGAAGACCGGGCGGTGAGCTCGTGCAATTACCTGGCCTTCGAGGCGCACGGAAAATCTGTCGTCACCATCGAAGGCGTTGCCAGCGGCCAGCAGCTCGATCCGCTGCAGGAGGCGTTCATCCGCAATATCGGCGCCCAGTGCGGCTACTGCACGCCGGGGCAGATCATGGCCGCCAGGGCGCTTTTGCTGGAAAACCCCGCTCCCACCCGGGCGCAGATCGCCGAGTGGCTGAGCGGCAACATCTGCCGCTGCGGCGCCTACGGCGCGATCGCGCAGTCGATTCTCGAAGCCGCGCAAGAATACCGCAAGTGAAAGGCCGCGCTCTTTGATGAGAAAAGTTTTCTCGCTGCCGGCGGCCGTGATCGGTTTGCTCGGCGCGCTTGCCGATCCGTCGTTTGGCGCCGACAAGATTCGTATTTCGGTGACCAATTTCAACATGAGCTTTTTGCCCTCGGGGCTGGCGGTCAGGCGCGGGTTTTTCAAGGAAGAGGGGATCGAGGCCGAGGTCATTCGCATGAACGCCAACGTCGCGATCACGGCGCTCGCCGGCGGCGACACCGACTACACGATGATCTTCGGCTCGGTGGTGCGCGCCGCGATCCGCGGCCTGGCGGTGAGAGTCGTCGCGAGCCTCATCGACGGCTCCACCCACGCGCTCATTGGCCGCCCGGAATTGCAGTCGGCGAAAGAGCTGAAAGGCAAAACCCTCGGCATTCAGGCCTACGGTGCGACCGATCATGTGGCGGCGTCGATGATGCTGAAACACATGGGACTTGATCCGGAAAGAGACCTGAAAGTCGTCGCCCTCGGATCGGCGGCAGCGCGGCTCTCGGCGTTGAAAGAAAACATCGTGGACGTCGTCGTGATCTCGCCGCCCGGGGACGAAGAAGGCCGGAAGATGGGATTTCATGTCCTGGGGCGCGCCTACGAGCTGTTCAGCTTTCCTTTTGTCGGCCTTGGCACCCACACGAAAAAGCTCAGAGAGAAACCCGATGAAGTGAAGCGCACGATCAGGGCGCTGATCAAAGCCAACCGTTTCATTCGCCAGAACCGCGAGGGCACGATTCAGACACTGGTCGAATGGGGCCGCACCACGCCGGCGCTGGCGGCGGCCGCCTACGATTCCGCGTATCGAGTCTACAACCTCGACGGCAATATTCCCGAGGACGGACTGCTCGCGGTGATCGATCAGGCGGTGAAAGAGAGCAAGCTGATGCGGCCGGTGGCCGCGAGCGAGGTGGCGGATACTTCGTTGCTTCGCGAAGCGCAGAAGGAGCTGGGGATCAAAGCAAGATGAAGACTGCGAAACCGACATTGGCGATCTCGGGCGCTTTGTTCGTGTCGATCGCGGCGCTATGGGCGCCGGTCGCAGACGCGGCGGACAGGGTGAGAATTTCGGTTTCGAGCCTGGACGCGGCCTTTCTGACGCCGGCAGTGGCTTTCAAGCGCGGCTTTTTCAAGGAAGAAGACATCGACGCGGAAGTGATCCGCATGAACGCCAATATCTCGGTGACGGCGCTTGCCACTGGGGATATCGACTACACCACGATCTTCGGCTCGGTGGTGCGCGCGGCGATGCGGGGTTTGCCGGTTCGGGTGGTGGCGAGCTTTCTCGACAGTCCGACGCAAATGCTGCTGGCGCGCCCGGAGTTCAAGTCGGTCAAGGATCTCAAGGGGAAAACCCTCGGGGTCAGCACCTTCGGCGCCACGGCCGACGTAGCGGCGCGGATGATGTTCAAATATTCCGGCGTGGATCCGGAAAAAGAAATAAAAATCATCGCGCTCGGCGCCGACCAGGCGCGCTTCACCGCGCTCAAGGAAGGCATCGTCGACGTGATCGTGATTTCGCCGCCGGCGGACGTGGAGGGCAAAAAGTTCGGCTTTCGCGCGCTCGCGCGGGCTTACGAGCTGTTTAATTTTCCCTTCGTGGGGCTGGGGGCGAATCTGAAAAAGATCGGCGACAAGCCGGACGAGGTCAAGCGCGTGATCAAGGCGCTGATCAAGGCCAATCGTTACATTCGCAGCAACCGCGACGGGGCGATCCAGACGCTCATGGCATGGGGCCGCACGTCGAAGGAAAATGCCGGCCTGTCCTACGATTCCGTGGTGCGGGTGTTCAACGCCGACGGCAGCATCCCCGAGGACGGGTTGCAGGCGGTGATCGAAGCTGCGGCGAAGGAGGCAAAGATCACGCGGCAAATTCCCGCCGGTGAGGTCGCGGATCTGACTCTGGTGCGGGAAGCGCAGAAGGATTTGGGGATAAAGGGAAGGTGATAGAGCAGGTCGAAGCGCAAAACGAGGAAGAGAAAATCTCCCTTGCCTTTTTTTGCTCAAGAGGAGTTCTGGATAAGTCGTAAAATGCGAAATGAGTTTTATGGTGAAAACTCTCTTCCTCTTCAGTAGTCTGTTAGTCGGCTGGATAATCAACGGGCCAAGCCGCGCCGCTGACCGGGTGCGCTTTGCGTATCCGGCGAAGAGCTTGAACTATCTGCCGATCACGCTCGGACGCGACCGGGGAATTTTTCAGGCTGAAGGCATCGATCTGCAGATGGTGCTGGTCGCTTCCACCATTCAGGTCAGCGCGCTTGCCACCGGCGACATCGATTTTTCCGGGGCGCAGTCGCAGGTGATGGCGGGCGCGGCGCGCGGTTTGCCGGTCAAGGTCGTCGGCTTTCTGACGATCAAGCCGTCGTTCTGGCTGATGGCGAAGCCGGAGATCAGATCGATCGCCGAGCTCAAGAGCAAGATCATCGGCATCACCGCCATCGGCTCTTCTACGGACACGCTGGCGCGTTACGTGCTGACCCGGAACGGCCTGGCGCCGGATCGCGAAGTGGCGCTGATCGGCACCGGCACGACTTCGAATATTCTGACCGCCATGAAAGCCGGCAGCGTGGATGCCGGCGTGTTGTCGCCGCCGTTCAACGCCATGGCGACGCAAATGGGGTTTCGCACCTTGGCCTATTTCGGCGATTACGTCGAGCAGTCGCTCTCGGGGTTGGGGACTTCGGACAAGCTGATTCGCGAGCGATCGGAGCTCGTGCGGCGAATGCTGACGGCGACGATCAAGAGCCTGCGCTTCATTCAGCAGCGGCCGGCGGAGTCGGCGCAATTCATCAGCAGGGAGTGGAGCCTGGATTCGCCTTCGGCGACCGAGCTCTATAAATCCATGCTGCCGGCCTTTTCCAGGGACGGCGGGATGGATGAGAAGGGGATTCGCGACGCCCTCAAGCGCGAGACCGAGCGCATGGCGCTCAAGGAAGAGACGCCGCTGTCGCGGGTGCTGGATTTGCGGCTGCTCCGGGAAGTGCAACGAGAGAATAAATAGGGGTTCAAGCCGTTCAAATCGTTCAAAACGTTCAAGCCGTTTTCGGAGGTTTGGACTTCGCGTGTGTTCGCAATCCGAAAACGATTTAAACGGCTTGAACGGAGCAATGCGGTTGAACGGTTTGAACGTATTCAGAGGTTTTGAATCATGAAACAACCCGACGGCTTGAGAAGCTGGCTCGAGCAGGCCGATGAGCTCGGCGAAATCCGCAGCATCGAAGGGGCGGACTGGGATCTGGAGATCGGCGGCGTCGCCGATATCGTCAACGAGCGCGGCAGCTCGCCGGCGGTGTTGTTCGACAGCGTCAAAGGTTATCCGAAAGGGTACCGTGTTCTCGTCAACTCGCTCGGTTCGACCCGACGCCTCGGTCTGAGTCTCGGCATGCCGCAGAATCTGAGCGCCATGGAATTCGTCTCGGAGTGGCGCCGGCGCTCGAAGAATTTGAAGCATTTCGCGCCGCGCGTGGTGCGCGACGGGCCGGTGCTGGAGAATATTCAGCGCGGCAAGGATGTCGATATTCTCAAATTTCCCACGCCGCGCTGGTTCGAACTCGACGGCGGCCGCTACATCGGCACGGGCAGCGTCAATATTACCCACGATCCTGAAGAAGGCTGGACCAATCTCGGCACGGCGCGGGTGATGATTCACGATGAGAACACCGTCGGGTTTTATATCGCGCCCGGGCGCCACGGCCGCATCCATCGCGACAAGGCGTTCGCGCGCGGCGAGCCGTTCAAGGTGGCGATTTCGGTCGGACACGATCCGCTGATTTTTCTCGCCGGCGCTTTGGAAGTGCCCTACGGCGTGTGCGAGTACGATTTTATCGGCGGCATTCAGGGCGAGCCGGTGGACGTGATTCGCGGCGAGTTCACCGGTCTGCCGATTCCCGCGACGGCGGAAATCGTCCTGGAAGGCGAGTGTGTGCCGGGACCGGAAAAGATCGAAGGGCCGTTCGGCGAATGGACCGGATATTACGGCAGCTCGTCGCGCCCCGAGCCGATCGTAAAAATTCAAACCGTCGTGCATCGCCACGATCCGATCCTGCTCGGCTACACGCGCAAGTGGCGCGCGCCGCTCAAGGCGGCGCTGGTATGGGATGACCTGGAAGCGGCCGGCGTGCCGGATGTGCGCGGGGTGTGGTATCACGAGGCCGCGGGCGCGGCGTATCTGTTCCTGGTCGTGTCGATCAAGCAGCGCTATCCCGGCCATGCGCGCCAGGCGGGGTTGATCGCGACCGAATGCCACGCGGCGGCGTATCTCGGGCGCTACACGATCGTGGTGGACGACGACATCGACCCGACCAATCTCAACGAAGTTCTCTGGGCGGTGTGCACGCGCTCCGATCCGGCGGTCGATATCGAAATCCTGCGCCGCTGCTGGAGCGGGCCGCTCGATCCGATCATTCACAAAGACAAAAAAGGCTTCAACTCGCGGGCGGTCATCGACGCGACCCGGCCGTACGAGTGGAAAGACATTTTCCCGCAGGTGTCGCGCTCGAGCAAAGAACTGCGCGAGAAAATTCTCGGCAAATGGGCGGCCAAGCTTGCGTGAGGAATGTTTTACCGCGACGGCGCGCAGGACGCGAAGGGTTGTATTGAAGGGGCAAGGCATGCCTTGCCCCTACGATTTCGTGCCCTCCGTGTCCCCGTGATGAAAATGAATAGGGAGCGAAAATGCCATTGCAACTCACCATCGCCTGCGGCGACTACGACCGCACCCATCCGCTGATCGACGGCTCGATCAGGCCGGAGGGCGTCGAGCTCAACTGGCTGGTGCTGCCGCATCTGGAAATCTGGACGCGCATGCTGAACTTCTACGACTTCGACGCGTCAGAAATCTCTCTGTCGTCCTACATCACGGCAAGATCCCTGGGCAAGCCGCTGACGGCGATCCCGGTATTTCCGGCGCGGGCGTTTCGTCATTCCTATATTTTCATCAATACGAAAAGCGGCATCCGCGAGCCGAAGGATCTGATGGGCAAGCGGGTCGGCCTGGGCGAATTTCAACAGACCGCGACGGTGTGGATGCGCGGCATGCTGCAGCACGAGCACGGCGTCGATCTCGATCAGATCGAGTGGCACCTCTGGACGCCGCACCCGCGCACGGCGATCGAACTGCCGAAGCGCTATCGGGTCAAGCATATCGCTCCCGGCAGCAAGCCCGATCAGATGTTTTTTGACGGCGAGCTGGACGCCATCATGGTGCCGAGCCTGTTTCCGTCGCTGTTCAATCCGCCGCCGCATATTCGCCGGCTGTTCGAGGATTCGCCCAGAGTGGAAGCGGAGTATTTCAAAAGAACCGGCATCTTTCCGATCATGCATTCCATCGCGCTGCGGCAAAACGTGTGGGACGAGCATCCCTGGATCGCGCGCAGCCTGTTCAAAGCCTTTCAGCGCGCCAAGGAAGACGCTTACGCGAGGTTGAAAGACCTGTCGCCCTACAAGATCAGCCTTGCGTGGTTTCGCGGGCCGGTGGAGGAGCAGGAAAAAATCCTCGGCGCCGATCCGTGGCCCTACGGTCTGGAAAAGAATCGGCACGTGGTGGAGACTCTGGCGACGTATCTCTATGAGCAGGGATTGGCCGACAGAAAGATGGCGCTCGAGGATCTCTTTGCGCCCAACACGCTGGACCTATGATCGAGCCAGGGGTTCGAGCGATGCCATGGCCGCTGAAGAATTGAAGCACGTCTCCGATACTCCGTCACCGCGTCTTTTGGAGGTTCTTCCATGAAGAACGGACTTCGTTGTTTCGACAGCGACATGCACGTCTACGATGCCGCGGACCTGTATGAGAAGCACATGAATCCCAAGTGGGGCGAGCGGATTCCGCGCGGGCGGCGCGACGGCCGCCACGGCCGCGTCGAATTCAAGCTGGGCGGGGGCGAGACTCTGCGCGGCATTACCGAGGTCATCGATCACGGACAAAAGCAGGTTGCCGATCGTTACGATTTTGCGGTGGCGCGCGGCTACGATCCGGTGTCGCAGTTGGAGGCGATGGACCGCGAAGGTTTGGACGTTGCCGTATTGTTTCGCACTTCGCCGCTCCATTGCGACGAGACGCTGGAGCCGGAATATGCCAGCGATCTGTGCCGCGCCTGGAACGACTGGATCGCGGATTTCTGCAAAGCCAATCCAGAGCGGCTGAAAGCTTCGGCGCTGATCACCTTGCACGATGTCGATCTCGCTGTCGCTGAAGTTCGCCGGGTGGCCGGCGCTCTCGGCATCCGCGCGCTCTCGCTTTGTCCCGAGCCGATCAACGGCCGGCGCATTCACGATCGCTGTTTCGATCCGCTCTGGGCCGAGATCGAAAGGCTCGGCCTGGCGCTCTGCTTTCATCCTCCGGCCCGGCCGAAGCAGGAGCAGGTCGCCAACAAATTTTTCGGCCATCCCAACGCCAACATCGTCGCGCTCGCATTGCGCAATCCTCTGGAGCTGATTCAGGCGGTGGCGAGCTTTTGCGCCGGCGGGGTGCTGGAGAAATTTCCCAAGCTGCGCGTGGCGTTTCTCGAAGGCAACTGCGCCTGGCTGCCCTGGCTGCTATACCGTCTCGACGAGCGCGCCAAACTGCACGGCCCGCTGGCCGACGTGCCGCTGTCGCGCAAACCGAGCGAGTACTTTCTCGAGCAGTGCTTTATCTCCGTCGACCCCGACGAGTATCTGGTTGCCGACGTAGTGAGGCGCATCGGCGACGGCAATCTGGTCGTCTCCACCGATTACCCGCACATCGACGCGCATTTTCCGCACGCCGTCGACGAGTTCCTGGCGCTCGGCGGTTTGAGCGATGCGAGCCGGAGAAAAATTCTCTGGGACAACTGCGCGCGGTTATATCAACTCGGGGAATGATCGTTGAGCTTCGCGGGCAAGGGCTCCGGCCGGCGGCCGGGCCGGAGCCTTTGACCCATCGCCTTCCCTTGCGAAAGCAGATTTAGGGAAGCCGTCCGTAGATGCCGATGCCGCCGCCTTCCGTGAGGGTCGCCGTGCCGCTCAGCGGGATCGGCAGGGTTGTGAGAGGCACGTAGGCATGCTCGCGCACGACGTCATTGCCGTCGTTGGGATCGTGACGGTCGCAATGGCTCCGACCGCGCGCGTCGAAATTGCAGCGGAAACCATAGCCGGCTGCCACCGAATGCGAAGTCCGCGTCGTCAGGATATTCTGGATCCATGCGGCCGCGCCATTGCCGCTGTCCGATGAGCCCGCATCGATGATGCCCAGACTTGGAGTCGGATTTCCTGTGCCGGTTTTACCGCTCGAAGTCCAGCTCGACATGGCGAGAAAATAAGTGTTGTTCCCCTTGTCGTAGTAGACCTCATCGGAGCCGCCTGCCTGGTTGATTGTTTTCAACACAGCGCCGGTGGTCGCCTTCATAATGATGGAGATCATCTGCGTTCCCGTCGGTCCATCGCCGCTGCAGCCGAGCAACAGGTTCTGGCGCGGGCCGAGCGCCAGCCCGTGGGGAAAACACGGTACGCCGGCGGCCGGGGCCGTGCCGATCGTATCGTAGATTTTCTCCACCGACTTTGTTTTCGGGTTGATCACGTAGATCGCGCCGCTCGTGTGCGTCGACGTGCAAGGTACCGCGAGATAAAAACGATTCGATAAATGATCGTAAACCGGTTGCTCGATGCCGCAGCCCTCGGCTTCCGGAATCGCGATTTTCCCGACCACTTTGATGTTCGCCGCCACATTCGACACGCTGATGAATGTGACGAAGAGATCGAGATCATCGTCGTTGGCTATCAGAATCAATTGATCGTCGGGATCGTAGGCCAATTCATCGGCCCGTCGCTGTCCGCCGACGTCCACCGACGCAAACGGCGCGTTGGACGTGGGCACGCCGTTTTGATCCAGCTGGTGAACCAGGACGTGGGACGTACCCGTGCAGATGACCGTAGTCGTGCCGCTGCATAGAACGCCGTCGCCGGTCCAAAGCTGGCGGATGCTGCCGTTGTTGACGACCAGCACTCCGTTGGGCCCTGAATTGTTGGCGACCGTTGTGCTGGTGGGCTGGATTCCGACGAATCCTCCGGCCAGCCCCGCGGCAGTTTCCTTCACGGTATCGAAAACATCGACGCCGGCGTTGTTGCGATCGGCGAGATATAACTTTTGCGTGTCCGGATCGAACCAGCTGATATCGACGCTCCATCTGCTGCTCGGACTCTTGTCCAACGCGACGACTTTGCCCTGGCAAGGGTCGACGGTTGGGGTCGTGGGCGGAGGCGGCACCTGCGGCATGACCAGCACGCCGCCAACCAGCGCGCAAGTTGAGGTAATCCGCTTCCCGCGCACGCCGAAATTCGCTGTGTCGTCTCGTTCCGAATCATCGCGGGCTGTTGCCGTGCCGCCCATGAGGACGGCCGCCAAAACCAGCGCGCCATATCTGAGAGACACCCTTCCTGTGATCTTCATGCTGTTCTCCTTTGACGATGAGTTCGCTGACAATTCTGCGGTGACGATCAAACACTCAAGGAGACGGAGAAGAGTCAGCCGGGAACAGCATCTCGCGGTAAGCTGACGCGATAAAGGTGAGTGCGAGCTTTTTCGAGCCGCGATTGCGCGCCCGGCGCCTCGATCTGCGCATGCGGCGGGAACGGTAAGTCATGTAACGAGAGCCGTTGGGCATCGAGATATTCGACTCGCTCGAACAGCGGCTCGATGCGCGGAGGCTCGGCCACATCGGCGTCAAGGATCGACGGTCTCAAGCTCCTCGAGAAAAAGGCAAGATTTGAGCCGTCGAGATCGAGGATATTGAAGGCAATGAATGCCAACACGAAGGGCGTGCAGGCGATGCACGCCATTCGGCGCAGTGTCCCAGGGGAGCTGACTGGCGGAAGCTTCATCGCGATAACCGAAAACCTTTCGCAACGCCGCAACCACGTCTATTAGTATGGCCCTGTTAACAGTGTCAATGGTAAAATTTTGAAGTTCAGGCAGAAGGCGTGCAGATAGGATCAACGCAGTCTTTGCGATGGGATCGGAGGGAATTTGTTGGCATTTGATTGCCAATTTGGCGCGTGGCCGCAAGGGCGCGGCTGCTGAGCTCGCGGGAGTTGCGGACATGGCTGTGCGCCATGCCGATCCCCCGGTAATTCAGCAACAGCAGGTTTTCGTGCGCCCCGAGAAATTTCTGCGTCCTCTGAAAACCCGCGGCCGGACGGGATTGACCGCTGCGCGCGCTTATGGCCGGGCTTGCGCGGATGCTTCATCGCGGCTCAGGCGCTCGACTGCGCGTTTCATTTGCGGCAAGAAATCGATTCGGGTAACTTTGCGGCGAAGAGTTTCAAAGGTGGAACCGATGCGCTATCGATCGTTGATCGTTGCCACTCTGGTATGGAAGCTGCTCGCGCCCTGCGGCAGCGCGCTTGGCGGCGAGGCGATCAAGTTCGCCCTGCCCGGCAATTCCATGGGCTATCTGCCGCTTTTCGTCGCGGTGCAGCGCGGCTTTTTCAAAGACGAGGGGCTCGATATCGAATTGCCGCGCTTGATCCCGACCCTGGCGCAGAACGCGCTGCTCGCCGGCGAGGTGCAGTACCACGGCCTGGCCGATTCCGGTTTGCGTCTGGCGGCGAAGGGACTGCCGCTCAAGGCGATTTTTTACGGCGCCGACAAGCCGATGTATTATCTGGTGGCGCAAAAGGATATTCACTCGGTGAGCGAGCTGAGAGGCAAGCGCATCGGCGTCAGCCAGTTCGGCGGCACTTCCGACCTCGCCGCGCGCCTCGCGCTCAGGCATTATCGGGTCGAGCCGGAAAAAGATGCGCTCTTGATTCAAATCGGCGCCGAAGGCACGCGTATGGCGGCCCTCCGCGCCGGCTCGGTCAGTGCGATCATCGTGCCCGTGCCCGCCGTCGCCGTGCTCAAGCGCGAAGGCTTCAATGAAGTTTCTTTCGTCGGCGACGTGGTCGAGTTCGCGAGCAACGGCTACAGCACCACCGATCAGCGCATCCGCGAGCACCCGCAGGAAGTGAAGAAAGTGGTGCGCGCGCTCTACCGCGGCCTGCGCTACGCCAAGGAAAATCCCGAAGGGACCATCGGCGTTATTCAAACCGAATGGAAGGTCGATCCCGAGATCGCGCGGGAATCCTACCGCGCCATCGTCAAGGCGCTCAACGAAGACGGCATCATCGGCGAAAAACAGCTCCGCATCCACTTCGACCTGATTCGCCGCGTGGAAAAAAACATCGGCGAAATCCCGGTCGAGAAAGTCGTCGACTTTCGCTTGCTGCGCGAGGTGCGCCGGGAGATCCGCGGCAAGTAAATCCGCGCCGATTCGCGTCACACCGTTTTCCTTCTTCACGAATTCCATGTCCGGAATCTTTATCAGCTACCGCCGCGAGGACAGCGCCGCTTACGCCGGGCGGATTTACGATCGGTTGTCGAGCCGCTTCGGCGCGGAGCAGGTGTTCATGGACGTGGACGATATTCCGCCGGGAGCCGATTTCGCCGCGCACATCGATGCAAAAGTCGCTTCCTGCGACGCCATGATTGTGGCGATAGGGAAGAATTGGCTGACGGCGCGTAACGCACAAGGACAATTGCGTCTCAGCGATCCTACCGACTTCGTCGGGCTGGAAGTCGCGCTGGCGTTGCAGCGCGGCGTGCTTGTCATTCCGGTGCTCGTCGCGGGTGCGGAAATGCCCAAGAGCGAGGAGTTGCGCAGGGATTTGCAGCCGCTTGCGCGCCGCAACGCGCTGACTTTAAGCGATCAGGAGTTTCAGCGAGACGCGGATATCCTGGTCGAAACCTTGGAGAAAGTTCCCGGCCTGACCAAAGGCAAAGCCAAAGCGATTAGCGATGAGAGAGCAGAGCTCCGCCGGAAATTGCTGCGCCGGCTGTGGTGGAAGGCGCCGATAATTTTTCTCCTGGTGGCTTTCGCCGTATGGTGGCAGGGACGCCAAGAGGGGAACGAACAGGCAAAAACGGAACGCCCCTCAGCGGCCGCTGCTATCGCCGGTTCGTGGTTCGGCGAAGTGACGTATAGTTGGGGAGATCGATACACTGAGCAATTCCTGTTTCAACCCGAGGGCGCAAAGCTCTTCGGGACCGCCAGCTTCCTCGGCGTCAAGCGCGGCATCGAACAAGGAAAAATAGAAGGCGAAAACATTTCCTTTTTCATTCATTTTCAGGAAATGTCCGGCGGCACCACCACCGAGCACAAGAATTATTACTGGGGAAAGATGGAAGGAAACGAGATCCGCATCCGCATGCAGGATGACCGCGGCAGCCCGCCGATCGAGTGGATGTTGCGAAAACAATAGACCACACTTCTGACGGCGATTTTCCGAAGCCGATCCACTGGTTTGCAAAGAAAATAACCGGCAGCTATCCTGCTGCAATCGCCATGGATCAGGAAATCGTTTCCCGTCTCGTCAGGCGCATCGCCGCGGAAAAGCTCGATGCGATCGTTGCCGTCTCGCCGGAAAATGTGACCTACATCTCGGGTTTCGTCGTGCCGTCGCAGTCGCTGATGCGCTGGCGCCATGCGGCCGTCATTCTCACGGCGGACGGGCGGCTGTCGATGGTCGCCATCGACATGGAAGCGACCACGCTGAAAGCCCACGCCGGCATCGACGACCTGCGCATCTATCGCGAGTTCAGCGACGATCCGATGGACAAGCTCGCCGACGCGCTGAAAGAGTTGAAGCTCGAGCGCAGCCGAGTCGCCATCGAGCTGGATTACCTGCCGGCCAGAGACTTTCAGACGCTGCGGCAGAACCTGCCCGGCGTGGCGTGGGCCGCCGCCGACGCGATTTTCAACAAAGCGCGCCAGATCAAAACGCCGGGCGAGCTGGCGCTGCTGCGCTCGCTCAGCAAGCTCACGGACAAGGCGATCGGCGATGCGCTGCGCTCGGCGCAAGTTGGAACCAGCGAAATGGAATTGGCCGGAACCCTGCTCACGTCGCTCTTCGCCGGCGGCGCGGAGAGCTACAAATTGATGATCATCGCCTCGGGCGAGCGCAGCCAGTTTCCCAACGTCGGGCCGAGCGAGCGCAGGCTTGAGCGCGGCGATATCATCCGCATGGAAATCTTCGGCCAGAAAAGCGGCTATCTCACCGGGGTCTGCCGCACCGCCGTGGTCGGCGATGCGACGCCGGAGCAGTATAAAATCTGGTCCAACCTGATCGAGTGCAAATATCGGGTGATGGAGCTGATCAAGCCGGGCGCGAGCTGCCCGGATGTTTACCGGAAGTTTTTGCAGAAATTCAGCGAGCTCGGCTTCGAGCCGATCAGCTTCGTCGCCCACGGCATCGGCCTGCATCTGCACGAGGAGCCGTACATGGGACGCTATGGCAACGAAGTTGTCGAGGCCGGCATGGTCGGCGCCTTCGAGCCGCTGGTTTATATTCCCGGCCGCTTCGGCATGCAGAACAAGGATATGTTCTGCGTGACGGAAAAGGGCTGCGAGCTGCTTTCCGACGTGACGCCGACGGATACTTTGCTGCGCGTGGGTTAGTTGTCATGAAAATCACCAAGATCGAAACCATTCCGATTCGGCTGCCGACCCGGCGGGTGCACCAATGGGCGAGTCTTACCACGCCCATCGGCGTCTACGTCATCCTCAAGCTTTACACCGACGAAGGCTTGATCGGCCTCGGCGAAGCGCCGGTTTTGAAAGACTGGGGCGGCGATCACGGTAAGTATTTCGGCGAGACGCCGCAGACCACGGCGCATGTCATCAACGACATTCTCGCGCCGGCGCTCAGCGGCCAGGATCCGAGCCGCTTCGAATCGATTCACGCGCGGATGGACAAAGCCGTGAAGGGCTATCCGTACTGCAAAGCCGCCATCGATGCGGCGCTTTACGATGTCGTCGGCAAGGCGCTCAAAGTGCCGGTGCATCAATTGCTCGGCGGTCTCTATCGCGAGCGGGTGCCGATCGCGCACAGCCTTGGCTTGATGGAGATCGAGAAGGCGGTGGAAGAGGCGCTCCTGGTGAAAGCCGAAGGGGTCAAGACGATCAAGCTCAAAGGCGGCGTCGAGGAGAAACGCGACGTGGAGCTGGTGAAACAAATCCGCAGGGCGATCGGGCCGGACTTGAATATTTGCGTGGATGCCAACCAGGGCTATCCGAGCGCCAAAGCCGCGGTGAAAATCATCAAGGCGATGGAAGAGTTCAATTTGCTCTACATGGAGCAGCCGGTGGAAGGCATGGAGCCGATGGCCGAGGTGGCGCGCCGCGTCGATACGCCGATCATGGCGGACGAGACCGCGTGGACGCCGCAGGACGTGATCGAGATCGCGCAGAAGAAAGCCGCGGACGTGATCTCGATCTACACCACTAAACCCGGCGGCCTGTTCCAAGCGAAGAAAGTCGCCGCCGTCGCCGAAGCCGCCGGCCTCAAGTGCAACGTCAACGGCTCGGTGGAAACCGGCGTCGGCAACGCCGCCAACGTGCATCTGGCGGCTTCCACCGGTGTCGTCACCTACGGCTGCGTCGTGCCGGTGTCGACGCCGAAGGGAAAAGGCAAGGGCGGCATCGCGGGCATTTACTACCAGGACGACATTATCCAGGAAGCGTTCGATTATGCCGACGGCGACGTGATCGTGCCGTCGAAGCCGGGGCTCGGGGTTGAGATCGACGAAGACAAGTTGAAGCACTATCGCATTTCGTAGATTCGCAGGCGCAATGAATTGCGCCCCTACAATATTTCATGGCGATAAAGAAAATTGCGGTGCTGGGCGCGGGTAACGGCGGGTGCGCGGCGGCGGCGGACCTGACGCTTCGCGGCTTCGAAGTGCGGCTGTTCGCGCGCTCGGAGAGCGCGATCGCTCAGCTCGCGCGGCGCGGCGAGATCGAATTGATCGAGGGCGGCGTCAGCAAGAAGGCGGCGCCCTATTTTATGAGCCCGCACCTCCCGCCGGTGGTTCAGGGCGCAGATTGGATCGTGATCGCCACCCCCGCGGTCGGCCATGAGTATCTTGCCAAAGGACTGGCGAACTATCTGGCCGACGGCCAGCGCATTCTGCTCAATCCCGGCCACACCGGCGGTTCGCTGCATTTTGCCAACCTGCTGCGCGGGCTCGGCTGCAAGGCCCAGATCGCACTCTGCGAGACGGTGACGTTAACCTATATTTGCCGCATGCCCGAGGCGGGCAAAGTGGAAGTGTACCGGCGCACGACCAACCTGCGCGCGGCCGCGCTGCCGGGAAAATTCACCGCGGAGCTCGTCGGCGAGCTTCAAAGCGTCTTTCCCAATGTGGTCGCCGCGGCCAACGTCCTGGAGACCGGCTTTGCCAACATCAACGCAGTGATGCATCCCGCCGGCATGCTCGGCAACGCCGGCTGGATCGAAAAGAGCGGCGGCGATTTTCTCTATTACCGGGAAGGCATCACGCCGGCGATCGGGGCCTGGATCGATGCGCTCGACCGCGAGCGCGTGGAAATTGTCAGTGCGCTCGGCCTGGCGCCGCTGCGCTTCGTCGATATTTTCCACGGCGCCGGCTTGACCACCAGCGAAGCGCGCGACAGCGGCTCGGCGTACCGGGCGATTCACCAGAGCGAGCCCAACTTCACGATCAAAGCGCCGCCGTCCCTCGATCATCGCTACATCAAGGAAGATGTCGGCTACGGCCTGGTGCCGATGGCGGCGATCGCCCGGCTTCTCGGCATCGAGACTCCGGTGATGGATGCGCTGATCACGCTGGCGTCCGCGGCTCTGGGCGTCGACTTTCGCAGCGACGGATTGACGCTGGAAAAAATGGGCCTGGCCGGCGCCTCGCCGGCGGCGTTGCAGAAAATTCTCCGCGACGGATTTTAGGAGATTCGCATGCGTGTCGGTTTGTGTTTCGACGGCTTTTACTCGATTCACGAGATGATCGAGCTTGCCCGGCTCGCCGATGAGATCGGCATGGAGTCGATCTGGATGTCGGATCATCTGTGCTTTCGCGACTCGCTCACGACCTGCATGGCGCTGCTCGCGGCGACAAAAAAAATCAAAGTTGCGCCGGCGCCGATGAGCCCGTACACGCGCGCGCCGATCGTTTCGGCGATGTCGGTGGCGACCCTGGACGAGTTTGCGCCGGGGCGGGTGATTGCGAGCCCCGGCACCGGCAACGCCGCCGCGCTGAAAGAAGCCGGCATCGAATCGCCGCATCCGCTCCAGACCATGCGCGAATATGTCGAGATTCTCCGCCGCCTGCTGAAGGGTGAGACGGTCGATTATCAGGGCAAGATGTTTCACATGAGCGGCGCGAAGATGGGCTTCGTCCCGGCGCAGCCGATTCCCATGTACATCACCGCGGTGCGCTCGCGCATGCTGCAGCTCGGCGGCGAGATCGGCGACGGCGTGCTGCTCTCGGCCGGCTGCGCGCCGGGTTATATCAAGAAGTGCGCCGCCGACATCGCCGCGGGCGCGGCAAGGGCGACCAAACCGGCCGGCGCCGTCGACGTCGCCGGCTTCGTCACTGCGTCGGTGGCCGACGATGCGCGCGCGGCGATCGAAGCGAGCAAGATGTTTCTCGCTTATATTTTTCGCAACGTGCACCACGCGGAGAATATTCGCCTCGGCGGCGGCTCGGTGGATCAGGAAGGTCTGGCGGCGGCCGTGGTGAAGCGTGACTGGGAAGCGGCAAAGAAATTTATCAGCGACGAAGTGGTGTTCGCGCATTCGGTCGCCGGTACGCCGGCCGAGTGCCGCAAGCAACTCGAGGCGTTCACCCAGGGTGGTCTGGATTTGCCGATCGTTCTGCCCATGGGAACCCAGGAGGCGCGCAAGCGCGCGGTGCGCATGGTGCGCGAAGCGGCGGCGTGAATCCGATTGTTTCGATTGTATGGTAGGGCCGACCCTGCGCGGTCGCCCGTTCGGAGGGAGGCTGGAATATGTCATCGCAACGGTTGCGCATTAGCATGACGCCGGCGATTTTAATTGCCGCACTGTTACTGCCCGCGGTGTTGCAAGCCCAATCGGTCAACGTCGATGCGGCCAAGAAGGAGGGCCGCGCGGTGATCTACGGCACCATCGTGCCGCAGGTGATGAGCCAGATCGAAAAGGGTTTCGAAGCCAGGTACGGCATCAAGACCGAGTACTGGCGCGCGGATGCGACCAAGGTGATCGACCGGGTGCTGACCGAATGGCGCTCGGGCAAGCCGGGCTTCGATATCGTGATCGGCGCGCGCGGACCGCTCAATCTCGGCAAGGCCGACGGCGTGTACGCCAGATTCTCGCCCGCGAGCGCGGCGAATTTTCCCGCCAAGTTCAAAGACAAGGACGGCCAGCTGATCGCGTTTCGGATCACGCCGGTGGGGATTCTCTACAACACCGAGCTGGTGAAACCCAACGAAGTTCCTAAATCCCTCGACGATCTGCTCGATCCCAAATGGCAGGGCAAGCTCAGCATGCCCGACCCGTCGCGCCACGCGAGCACGGCGCAATATCTCTGGAACCTGCAGCAAGTGAAGGGCGAAAAGTGGATGGACTTCGTCAAGGGGCTGGCGAAGCAGCGGCCGATGCTGCTCGAATCGTATTCCACCGTGCCCAACAACATCGTGCGCGGCGAGAGCGCCGTCGGCATCAGCTACATTCAGTACACCGGCCAGACCAAGGGACCGATCGGCTTTGCGCCGATCGAGCAGGTGTTCGCCGATCCGAGCGACGCGGCGCTCGGCGCCAAAGCGGTCAACGCCAACGCGGCGAAACTGTTTATCGAGTATCTGTGCTCGCCGGAAGGACAGAAAAAAGTCGCCGAGAGCGGCGAGTTCGTGCTGGCGCCGGGAATCACGCCGGCGATCAAAGGCGCCGACCGGATCATGGCCAATCTCTACATGATGGAGGATCCCAGCGCCGAGACGCTGCGCAAGCTCCAGGGCGATTTTCGCCAGCTGTTTGTCGCCAGGTAAATTCGCTCCGGTTGCTTGACTTGGGACCTGGGCGCCGCTAATTTCGAGCCGCGCGCAGCAAAAAGGAGGATCAGGTGAGGCACGTCACTCGCGGATCGTTGGTTGCAATTTTTTTCGTTTTCACGCTGGCGGTCTTCCAGCGCCATGCATCGGCGCAGTCGGGCAACGTCGAGGCGGCAAAGAAGGAAGGCAAAGTGGTCGTCTACGGCTCGGTGCCGCCGCAGTCGATGGAAGGCCTGCACTCGGCTTTCAAGAAAAAGTACGGGCTCGAAGTCGAATATTGGCGCGGCTCCTCGACGCAGGTGTCCGAGCGCGCGCTCACCGAATGGCGCGCCGGCAAGCCGGCTTTCGACATTGCCGAAGGCAACCGCGGCGTGCAGCTGATTATGAAAGGCGAGGGGCTGTTTCAGAAATTCATTCCCCCCGCGTCGGAAAAATTCCCCGCCCGATTCAAAGAGAAAGACGCTCTGATCACACCCTGGCGCGTTCTGCCGATCAGCATTCTCTACAACACCGAGTTGGTCAAACCGGCCGACTTTCCAAAAACCTTCGACGATTTGTTGAATCCCAAATGGAACGGGAAAATTTCCATTCCCGATCCGACCCGGCACACGACCACGGCGCAATTCTTGTGGAACCTGCGGAAGTTCAAAGGCGACAAGTGGCTGGACTATGTCAGGGCGCTGGCCAAGCAAAAGCCGATTCTGGTGGAATCCCTGGCGCCGGTCACCACGACGATCATCAAAGGCGAAGCCGCGGTGGGGATCACCTACATCAAGTACATCAAGCAGTACAAAGGGCCGGTGGATTATCTGCCCATGGACAAGTACCTGACGGATCCCAATTATCTCAGCCTGAGCGCCAAAGCGGCGCACCCCAACGCGGCCAAGCTCTACATCGATTTCGCCTGCTCGGCCGAAGGACAGAAGGAGATTGCCGAGGACGGCGAGTTCGTCCTGGCGCCGGGCGTCTATCCGCCGATCAAAGACGCCGAGAAGGTCGCGCCGCGCATGGAATTCATGGACAACCCGACGGAAGAAGAATTCAAGAAACTGATGAGCGGCACTTTTCGCGAGATATTTTTCAAGTAAATTTTTTAGCGTCAGAGCTGACTCGACCGCAGAAGAGGGCTCGCCAGTAATCGGCTGCCCTCTTTTTTTTGTCGCGTGCGGCGCGATATCACGGAAGAAGGGATTGGCGCACGGCCGTGTTGACCCGGTTGCTCATTTCATTTCGACGGGAGCCGCAGCTCGCCGTCGTCCTGGTCGTCGGCGCGATCATCGCTTTTCTCAGTCTGTCGCCGACCGTGATGCTGTTCTACGGCAGTTTTCGCAGCAAGCCGCTGGGCGTGCCCAGCGCCGAGTTCACCCTGGCGCACTACCGGTACGCCTACAGCGACCCGCTTACTTATCAGTTGTTGTTCAACTCGTTTGTCTTTGCCGCCGGCTCCTCGATTCTCGCCACCGCGCTGGCGGCGGCGCTGGCGTGGATTTCGATCCGCACCAACGCGCCGGGGCGTAAATTTTTCGAGCTGACCGCGATCGTGCCGAATATTTTTCCGCCGGTGATGCTGGCGGTTTCCTGGACCGTGCTGTTGAGCCCGCGCACCGGCCTGATCAATCGGCTGCTGATGCAGATATTCGATCTGCAGGAGGCGCCGCTGAATCTCTATTCGCTCTGGGGCATGATCTTCGTCGAGGCGCTGATCACGACGCCGCTCGCTTTTCTGCTGGTTTCCGCGTCGCTCTATTCCATGGACCCGTCGCTGGAAGAATCGGCGCGCGTGGCCGGGTCGAATAATCTTCAAGTCCTCTGGCGCATCACCTTGCCGATCATCCGGCCGGCGCTGCTCGCCTCGGTCATGCTCAATTTCGTCCGCGCCATCGAGAGCTTCGACACGCCGGCGATCATCGCGCTGCCGGCGCGCATCGAAGTCTTCACCACCAAGATTTATCGCGAAGCGGTGGGCGCCTTTCCGCCGAACCAGAATCTCGCCGCCACCTACGGCGTTTCGCTCCTGGCGGTGACCATGGCCTTTGTGTATTTCTACCGCTCCTTGACCCGGCGCAGCGAGCGCTACGTGACCGTCACCGGCCGGGGTTATCGGCCGACAATCATCGATCTCGGCAAGTGGCGCTATCCGGCGGCGCTGGCGGCGCTGCTCATTCTCTCTTTGATCGTGGTCCTGCCGTTTCTGGTGTTGCTGTACGTGTCGGTGGTGACCTACATCCACGTTCCCGGGCCGAAGACCTGGGATCTCCTCACGCTCGACAACTACCGCAGCAATCTGACCGACGGGCGCACTTATCGAGCGCTGCAGAACAGCCTTTTTCTTGCCATCCTCGGCGCCAGCTTGTGCATGCTGCTCGCCGCGCTGACCGCCTGGGTGACGACCAAGACAAAAGTGGCGGGGCGCGGCATCATCGAAGGCCTCACATTCATTCCGTGGGCGTTTCCCGGCACTGCGCTCGCCATCGGGCTGCTCTGGACCTACGTCTACGTGCCGCTGCCGATCTACGGCACTTTGTGGATTCTTTTGATCGGCTACATCACACGCTTCCTGCCGTACGGGCTCAGGTCCATGACCAGCACGATCGTCCAGCTCCATGACGATCTGCCCCAGGCGTCCTTTGCCTGCGGCGCCGGCTTCCTGACCACTTTCCGGCGCATCCTGCTGCCGCTGCTGCGGCCCGGCTTCATTGCCGGCTGGATTATTCTGGCGACGATCTTTCTGCGCGAGTTCAGCACGTCGATTTTTCTCTACTCGCCGGGCTCCGAGCCGCTCGGCCCGCTGCTTTATCATTTTTACGTCGACGGCAATCTCGGCCCGATGTGCTCGCTGGCCTTGATCGTCAGCGTGGTTTGTATCACCTTGATCGTGATCGCGCGGCGGATCGGCAAGGTTGGCGCGGAGATCGAGGGACAGTAAGAATGGCACACGGAATGGTGGCGTAATGGAGTGTCGGGAATAGGCATCCAGTACTCCAAAGGAATTCGGATGGACGCGGGAACCGCGAAGAAGCTGATCGAGAAGAATCTTTCCTGCGAGGAGGCGAAGCGGCTGGCGGTGAAGTTGGTGCAGCACCCCAGTCCGCAGACGAGCTTGTTGGAAAAAGAACCGCAGGTGCTCGCGCTGATTCGCGAGGTAGTCAAGCCGGAGCTGGAGGCTTCGGGGCTCAAACCGATGATCGACGACCTGGGCAATCTGATTTTGCACATCAAAGGCCGCGGGCGCAGCGAGCGCCTGATCCTCGTCGGCTACGCCATGTGCGCGGCGCCGAGCACCATGCAGAATCCCTATTCCGGCGCGATCGTCGACGGCGCGCCCTACCGGCTCGACGGCGAATGCGTCTGGGGTCGCGGCGCGTGCGAGCAGAAAGGCAGCCTGGCGGCGATGATGGCGGCGGTGAAATTTATCGGCGCGAGCAAAGTCGAGCTGCCGAGCGATCTCTATTTCGTCGTCAGCACGGCCGGCGAAACCGGCCGGCACGATTCACTGAAGCACGTGCTCGATCACGGCAACGTCCAGGCCGACTGGTGCGTCATCGACGGGCCGCCGGAAATCCAGCTCGGCAACAAGGGGCGGGTGGACGTGCTTGTCACCGTGCGCGGCAAGCAGGCGCACAGCAGCCGCCCGTGGGAGGGGATCAACGCCATCGACGGCGCCATGAAAGTTCTGCAGAAGCTCCAGCCGCTGATGCCCTATCCCGAAACCAGGTCGCACGCCGAGCTCGGCAAAGTGAGTCTCACGCCCAACGCCATCGAAAGCTTTCCCAAAGCGACTCACACGATTCAGAGCGAATGCCGGATTCTGTTCGACCGGCGGCTCTTGCCGGGCGACGATCCGGCCCGGGCGATCCGCCAGATGAAAGACACGATCGGCGAAATCGATCCCTTCGAGATCGCGGTCGAGCCGCGCGATTTCATGTATCCGAGCGAAGTCGGCAAAGACGCCGAAGTCGTGCAGGCGCTCGAGCACGGCATTCGCACCATGCTCGGCTACGAGCCCAGGTTCACGTTTTCGACCGCGGCCAACGACACCGGCCTTTTCAATTTTCGCGGCATTCAGGCGATCAACTACGGCGCGCGCGACATCCGCTTCCAGCACACCGATCACGATCTGGTTTCGGTGGCCAGCGTCTTCAACGCGGCCCGGGTGTTCGCGTTTCTGGCGATTCACCGCTAACGACCACGAGGGTAATTCGTTCCAGTCGTTCCAATGGTTCCAAAAGTTCCAAGCGTTTAAACCCGTTACCAAGCGACTGCAACGATTGAAACCCTTGGAACGAAGGCGGGCTCCAGCCGGTGGAACTATGATTTCGCCTCGTGTTTTTTCAACATCCGCACATAATATTCCCAGAGATTGATCATCGCATCGGGACGGTAGATGCGCTTGCGTTTCAAGAGCGCGTCGGCGTCGGTGGCCCAGGAGAACGCGCCCAGGGACGCGGCGGCGACCTGGGTCTTGGCGCTGTGTTCGAGCAGCACGCCGCGAATGCACGCTTCTTCAATGGTTGGGGCGGCGACGACGATGCCGTGATTGCGCAACAGCACGATCTTGTGCTCGCCGAGCAGCTTGGCGACGGCGACGCCCTGCTCGGCGGTGACGATCAGGTCGGAGGATTCCTCGAACTTGTTGAGCGCCGGCGGATAAAAGGCGCAGCTCAGGTTGGTGATCGGCAGCAGGCGATGCTCGGACGAAGCGATGATCGTCGAGTAAGTCGGATGCGTGTGGATGACGCAGCGAATCTCGGGATTGGCGCGGTAAACTTCGCTGTGAATCGGAAACTCGTTGTGCCGTTTGCGCTTGCCGGAAAGCGTGTTGCCGTCGAAATCGATCAGCACCAGATCGTCCTCGGTGACTTCCTCGAGGCCGATGCCCGAGCCTTTGATCCAGTACTGGCCCGGCGTGTCGGTGAGCGCCGACACGTGGCCGTAAATCATGTCGTTGTGGCCCTGCATGGCGAGGATGCGGCAGGCGAGCGCCAATTTTTCTTGCACGGTCATCGAAAATTCCTCCTGAAAAGGGCAAAGAGAATTTTTGCTAGCGCGACAGTAACGGCGCGGTCTGGTTCTGTCAAATTGTCATGAAGAGCCAAAAAAAACGGCAGGCCTTTGGCCTGCCGTTTTGCGCAAAGAAGCGGGGTGGTTTCAGCGGCGCGCCCAGCCGGGAGGCACGTCGCGGTAATAATTGCCGAAGACCCGGTGCGGCCGCTCGACGATCTCGCGCTTTACTGCCGGATGGCGCTTCAAAAACCTATCCAGGTCGTCGTGCTTGTCCAGATATTTCTTGTTGTTGACCAGGTTGGGGTTGCTGCGCAGATCGGCAGAGACTCGGGGATGATCCTGCAAGAAATCGTGAAACTGTCTCATCTCGTCGCGCAGGCTGCTCCAGGCGGCGCCGGGAAGCGCCAAAATCGACAGCGCCACGGTAAAAAACAGCGCGCTTGAAAAACCATAGCGGGAAGTTTTGCTGAGCATCATGGAAAGACCTCCTTTGCCCACTTAGACGCCGGCGGCGCGATCTTGTTTAGCGCGGCGCCGGCTCCGACACGGGATATACAAAAATCCCCTGGTGCTTCGCCTGATTATAGCTTATCGGGTAAAAAGATGGGCGCCGTGAGTGAGGCTCGGATCGAGGATCCTGGGCCCGCCGCGGCCTTTGAGGACAGCCGCGTAGGGCGACGGCCCGAAACGGCGCAGCCAATCGATGAGCGGGCTCGGCGCGCCCCGCGGCGTGAGGAATTCGACGGCGTGGGGTCCGACTTCGAAGCGGAGCCCTTCGGCGCCGAGAGCGGCGTCGGCGATGGCGGCGCCGGGTTTACCCAAAATCGCGCGGTACCATTTTTCGATCGGGCCGAGCTCGCCGACGGCGACGGTCAGCTTGTCGATGCCGGCGATGCCGTTGGCATGCGCGAACTGCTGCGGAATGCGCTCGCGCCGCGGCGTGACGTCCTCGATCAGAAACGGCGCAATGCCGCGATGACTGCCGGTGGCGAGGGACAGGAGCCACTTCAATTCGTAACCGTCCGGCCGCTTGCGCGACCACGGAACCGGATTGTTGATCGCCACCCCGGCGCCGCGCAGCTTCTCGGTGTCGGCGCGAAGATCGTCGGTTTGAAAGCAAAAGTCCACCAGCCGCTCGCCTTTGTGCAGCGGCTCCCACCAGCGATGATCGACAGCGTCGCGATAGAAAGCGATGATCTCGAGGTAAGAGCCGTCCTGGAAGGCGATCAGCGCATTGTGGCTGCCGACCGGGTGCTGCCCGCCGGGCACGACGGTAAAGCCGAGCTGCTCAAAATCCCGGGATGCTTGCGCCAGATCTCGAACCACCACCACGAGATGATCGATTCCTTGAATCATCGCTCGGTAAATTCCTTGTTGAATCGGATTTTGTTCGAAGCGCCGGTCAGCGAAGCTTGAGCTCTTGTTGAGCTTCGCGCAGAAAGCCGGGCTCCACCAGTTGCGCCGGCGCGATCTCTTTTTGGACTTTGCTGGTCGCCCTGGCCTGGTAAAGCGCCGCCTGCATGGCCGCATCGGTGGCGCTGCCGTCGCGGCTCATGGTCTTGACGATCAGCTCGTAGCTTTTCTCGGCCTGCTTGCGGTCGAGCTTCCAGAAACGCTGCGCGAAGCTCGTGACCTGCTCGGGCTGCTGGCGGATGAAAACGAGCGTTTTGACGATTGCCCGCACCATTTTTTTCACCTGGTCGGGCCTTTCTTTGATGCGCCGCTCGCTGGTGCCGAGCACGCCGAGCAGGCTGTCTTCCATGAAATCGCCGGTGAAAACCAGCAGGCGGAATCCTTGCGCTTCGGCCTTGAGATCGTTGGGCGGGGTGACGATGGCGCCCTGGACGGCGTTCGATTGCATGGCGGCCATGCGCTGCGGCTGATCGCCGAGACCGACGGTGGTGATATCGCGGTCGGGATTCAAGCCGTAGTGCCGGACGATTTCGCGGGCAGTGAAGTCGGTCGTCGTGCCCGGCGTCGAAATGCCGATCGCTTTGCCTTTCAGATCGGCGACAGTCTTGATTTCCGGGCGCACGATCAAAGACAGCGACGGCTTCACGCCGATGGCGGCGAGCATTTTGATCGGCAGCCCGAGCACCGCGGAGCGCACCGTGGCATCGGCCGAAGTGGTGTAGCCGAGCTCGCCCGCGAGCAGCGCCGCGACCACCACGTTGCCGGAAACGCGCACGAGCTGGACCTCCAGTCCTTCTTCGCGAAACTGGCCGAACTCGCGGCCGACGAAGACCGGGAAGTGGCTCATCGCCGTGGCCGGATAGCCCAGGGTGATGCGTTCGAGCGGAGCCTGCGCCAGTGCGCTGGAAGAGAAGAGCAGAATCGCACTGAGAAGACCGGCGGCCGATACGCCGGCGATGTTTCGTCCATGCATGAGAGGTGCGTCCTCCGCGGGTTATTGAAAGGCCGGAGCCACTTCTTGAAGAAACCGTTTAAGCTGTCCGGTCTGATCCCAGGACGTCATGCGCAGGGTGATGTGCTCGATGCCCGCGGCGAAGTAGGCTTTGAGCTCCCGGATGCATTCCTCGGGAGTGCCCGCCGTGGTGAATCCCTCGACGAATTTCATGCTGAAGTTCGAGGTATAGTATTTATCGAGGAACGCTTTGCTTTCATCCAGCGCCGTGCGGCGATCGGGTTTGATGTTGATGTTGTGATAAAGCGCGCTGCCCATCTTCGCCGGATCCCGGCCTTCTTCTTTCATCATTGCCAGAATGCGCGTCCATTGCGATTTGAATTCTTCCGGCGTGACCTTATTGGTCATCCAGCCGTCGGCGTATCTGGCCACGCGGCGCAGACCTTTTTCCACCGCCGGCGACGGCGCGCTGGCGCCGTCTTTCCAGGTAAGCCCCGTGGGATTGCTGGCGATCCAGATCGGCAGGGGATTTTGCACCGGGCGCGGCTGGATCGTCACGCCTTCGAATTCGTAGAAGCGGCCCTTGTGCGAAGTTTTCTCTTCATGGAAAAGCTTGCGCAGAATCTCGATGCCTTCCTCGAGCCGGCCGACCCGCTCGGTGTCCTTGATGCCCATCACCTTGTGCTCGAGCGCTTGCGCCGGGCTCTGCTCGTTGGGACCGCCGAGACAGACCGCAAGCCAGGAGCGCCCGCCGGAGATCACGTCGAGACTCGCCCACTGCTGCGCGAGCAGCGCCGGATGTCGGTGCGGGAAGGTCGCCATGCAGCCGACCGCGAGTTTCACTTTTTTCGTGATCGCCGCCAGCGCGGAAAGCAGCGCGATGGATTCCAGCCGCGGCTTGGCGAGCAGGCTGTCGCCGACCCAGACCGCGCTGAATGCGCCCGAGTCTTCGCCGCGCTTCGCCATATCGAAAAGCTCGGGAACCGTGACCGCGCCGATGATCACGCCGCGGTTCGCCAAAGTGAGTCCGAATGAAGCCATCTGATCGCCTTTCCAATCTCTTGCTTGATGAGGGGTTTTATAACACAGGGAGCGGAGCGCGCGAAAGCGATGGAGAATGGACAAGCGTCCGATGCCATGTCATGCTCGGCGCAAATTTAGGGGCAAAATCGGAGAGCATGGAATGAAAGCGAGCTTTCGAGATTACGTCAACACGCTGCGGAAAAATGACGAGCTGCTCGAGATCGAAAAACCGGTCGATCTGCGCAACCTCGCCGCGCTGGTCGCCCAGTCAGAAAAAGCGCTGCTGTTCAAAAACCTGATCGGCTATTCGATGCCGGTGGTGTCGGGGCTCTTGCAGTCGCGCAATCGCATCGCCCTGGGCATGGGCGTCGAGTACGGGCAGATCGCCGACAAGCTCGGCAAGGCGATGGATCATCCGATCAAGCCGAAGCGCATCGCCAACGCGCCGGTGAAAGAAGTCATCCACACCGGCAAAAAAGTAAATCTCTACGATTTGCCGGTGCCGGTATTTTCGATCATGGACGGCGGGCCGATGATCACCGGCGGCGTGGTGATCGCGGAAGATCCCGAGTTCGGCATCAACGCCGGCATTTATCGATTGATGCTGAAGGAGAGAAACATCACCGGCATCGATATCGTCACGCCGAACAACATGCGCAAATTCGCCGAGCGCGCGCTCGCGCGAAAAAAGCCGTTGCCGGTGTCGATCTCCATCGGCACCCATCCGTACGAGCTGGTCGCGTCGACTTTCAAAGCCAACCTCGGCGTCAACGAGCTGACCTTCTCCGGCGGTTTGCGCAACGAGCCGCTGCGCCTTGCCGACGGCGAGACCGTGCCGGTGCCGTGCATCGCCGACGCCGAGATCGTTCTCGAAGGCGAGATTCTCCCGGAAGGCTGGGTCCATCCCGAAGGTCCGTTCTGCGAGTTCAACCGGCTCATGGGCGGCATGCACATGAACCCGCGGGTGCGCATCAAATCGATTTTGCACCGCAAGGACGCCATGTACTACGCGCTGCAGATGCCCTGGGAAAATATCTGGATGAGCGCGCCGATCTACGAGGCCGCCGCGCGGCGCGTGCTGTTCGAAGCCGGGGTGCAGACCACGGCGATCAACGTCACTCCCGGCGGCTGCTGCCACTGGCACATTGTCGCATCGATCAAAAAAGCCCCCGGCGACGGCAAAAACGCGATCCTGGCGCTGTTATCCATCGCCGACATCAAGCACGTGACCATCGTTGACGACGACATCGACGTCTTCGATCCGGTCGACGTGGAATGGGCGGTGGCCACACGGGTGCAAGCCGACCGCGATGTTCTGATCGTCTCCAACGCGCGCTCCAAACCGCTCGATCCGTCGCTGCCGCTGCCGATCCACGGCAAAGTCCCGACGACGGCAAAGATGGGCATCGACGCGACGATCCCGGAAAACATTCCGGCGGAGCGCTACAAGCGCATCGTCTACTTCAATCAGGGCAATGTGGATTTGAAAAACTATCTCGGCGCCGCCGAGGAAGGAAAAAAGCCGGCGCCGCTCAAAGCCGTGGGAAGTGTCGCTGAGCTGGCGGCACGAATTGTAACGGCTTTGGAAAAATCCCATGCTTTCTTTGCCGATCTCCTGGAGAAATTCCCCAGAGCCGACTACAAAACCGTCGCCGGCGCGGTCGCGCAGTTGTACGAGCAGGGGAAGATTCAGCAGGACAAGGACGGAAAGTTCGAGCTGAAGGCAGCGGCGAGCGCAGCGTAGATTATAGCTGTCATACATTTGCCCCGATCTTCGCGCGGCTCGTCGGCTGCACGCGGGGCTGAAGCAGAGACAATCGAACGTCGAGCTCGAGAGCAAGGAAGGCGAGAACGCCAAAGCCGTCGCGGACGACTGCGGAACATGGTGCAGATAATTTAAGATAACTACTGCGAGCCCCTCACGCTTAATTCTCTCGACGGCAATCGCGCATCGGCCCGCGAGGAACGACAGAGACGAGCAGTCGGACCGTTTCGACGCCGGATGTTGACAACTATGCGAGAGATTTGGCGTCCCCGACGGGATTTGAACCCGTGTTATCGGCGTGAAAGGCCGGTGTCCTGGGCCGGGCTAGACGACGGGGACCTACTGGTGAGCCGTGCCGGATTCGAACCGGCGACCCTCTGCTTAAAAGGCAGATGCTCTACCGACTGAGCTAACGGCTCGCTGGTGGAATCTGAACCACAATTTAATAACGGGAATACCCTCTCAAGTCAAACAATTGGCCGCTTTGCCAGGCGTGGAACCGGCTCTGCTCGTTTATCTCTGGACTTTTGGTCCGCGGTGAAATACAAGCTGCGCTAAACTACCCCGAAGGCGAGCATTCACCGATGGTGCGGCGATTCTTCGAGCTCAAGCCTTTCTCCGGCCCAGTCCTGAGTTTCGTTTTCCTTGTCGGCGTTATTTGCGCTGCTGCGCTGGCCCCATGGAGCCGTTGGGTCGGATCGCACGGCACTCAAGCGGAACGAAGCGCGCCATCGCCGGCAGTGTGGCCGGGTGCCGCCCCCGCCGTTCGTTTCGATGAGGCCGGTGCGGCCGACGCGGAGCTTTTCTCCAAGTCGGTACAGGCCACTCTGTTTCCGGGCGCGAAGTCCGCAGATCCGCACGAGAAAGGTTTTCAGCTCTGGGCACGGACGCTGCTCGATTCGGCGAAGCCTTTGAAGCTTCGCCGGCAAGCCGCATGGAATATTGCGCAGCTTCGGACCGCCGAAGCGTTCGCGGTGTTGGCGCAGGGATTGGCGGGCGCGCCGGCGCATCTCAAAGCCATGATCGCGGTGCTTTTGGGGAACTTCGATACGGCGGAATCCAGGCGGTTGCTGCGCGAGATGCTGAACGGCACCGACGCAACGGTCGCGCGCGGCGCGATGCGCGGCTGGGCCGCTCTCGGCGATGCCGAAGCGCTCGACCTGTTATCGAAGTATTTTGCCAACGGTCAAAACCCTGTCGAACTCCGCGCCGATGCGGCGTTGAGCTTGAGCCGGATCGGCAGCGCTCGGGCCAATCAGACTTTGATCGAGAGCGTGAGCCGGACGACCGATCGGTCGCTGGCGACGGCAATTCTCCGCGGATTGGCGGAACACGATTTCACCGAGAGCGAGCCGTTCTTCCGCCAGTATCTCAACCGTGCCGACGTGCCGGTCGCGCTTCGCGCGGCGGCGCTGGAGGCGCTCGGCGAAGCCAACGGCAATCCCCTGCCTCTGCTTCTGCAGCACCTGGAAAGCGCCGACAGCGAGATTCGCGCGGCGGCGGCCTGGGGAATAGGCATGCTCGACAATCCGGCGCCGGTCGCGGAGGATCTGGTGCGCGTCCTCAGCGCGGAAAAAAACAGCGACGTGCGCACGCGCCTCTATCAGGCGCTGGAAAACCAGCCCGGCGTCGAAGCGCAGACGTTGTTGTCATCGGTTTTGAACGACTCGACAGCGTCCCGAGTTGACGGGTTGAAACTTCTCGCTGCCCAGGCGGCGCGGCTCAACAGCCCGGAGTTTTTAGCGACGTTCGATCGGTTGGCGGTGCCGGAGCTTGAGCATCTCGCCATCAGCGGCGGTGATCTCCAAAGCAAGCTGATCTCAGTGATGGCGCTCAAGCAGGCCAAAACGCCGGGCGCGCTCGAGGCGCTCGGCCGAGTGGCCGCGCGGAGCGCGGAGCCGAGAGTCGTTGCCGCGGCCAAGCTAAAATGAATCCGAATCTGTTTCACCGGAGGTTTCCATCCATGAATCCTATCAGGAAAACAATTTCATGGGGCTTGCTTGGAAGCGCGGTTCTGACGTGGATGCTGGCGCAGCCTGCCCTGGTGGGCGCGCAACCGATGACCCTGCAGTTCACCGTGCCGCAGGGAATCTGGGATGTCACCGGGAATTACTCTGGAGACGAGTTCGACGTGACCAACAACATCAGTCTGGCGCAGGACGACAAAGGAAAAATCACCGGCACCGGCACGGCGAGCGGCAGTGATTCCGGGATCGACGTCGAGCTCGCTTACGTCGTGCGGGGATCGATCAAAACCATCAATGATCTGACGCGCCTGCTCTTGAACGTGAAGGTGTCCGGCACGGCCACCGATGGGATCGTGACCCTGCCGGTCAGGGGAAATATTAAGTTCAGTCTCGATCTCGATAAAGCCGACCAACTCTTGATCGGCACCGGCGACGCCAGCCTTTGCGTGAAAGGCAGATGCGCCAAAGCCAGCGCACCCGTGCAATTCGATATTCCGCAGCCGATGAACGGCGATTGGACGCTGGTCCTGGACCTACAAGGGATCGACCGCAGGATTTTTGGCACAGCGACCGCGACCCTTTCCAACGGCAGAACCCTGCCGTTTACATTGAAAGGGCAGTATTACTCGAATCCACGCAGCCCAAGTCGAATCAACTTGAAAGGATCCGCCGGAAACATCACCCTCGAGGAGCCCCAGTATGCGCTGGCATTTTACTTGACCAAAGGCAAGCTCCTCGGCCAGTCGATTCCTACGTCGCCTTGACGTCGAGCGCGTCTCTCAGCGCATTTCCCAGAATATTGAACGCCAGGATCGTCACGAAGATCGCGGCGGCGGGGAACGCGATCACGTGCGGGTAGCTGCGCATGGCGCGGTAGCCGTCCTGCGCCAGAGTGCCCCAGCTCGTGCCCCAGGCGCTGTACGGATCGTTGATGCCGATGCCGATAAAGCTCAGGGTCGACTCGGCGAGGATCGCCGAGGGAATGCTGAAGGTGAGCGTGACCAGGATCGGCGCGACGATGTTGGGCAAAATGTGACGGAACAGAATGCGCGCGCGCGACACACCCAGGGCCACCGCGCTTTCGACGAAAACGAATTCCTTGGCCTGAAGCACCTGGCCGCGCGCGATGCGCGCAAAGCGCACCCAGGTCACCAGACCGAGCGCGATCAGCAGGCCGCCGATGTTTCGGCCGAGCACGAGCGAGAGCAAAATAAAAATCAGCATGTCCGGCAGGCCGTAGAAAACATCGACGAGGCGCATCATCGACTGGTCCCAATACCCGCCTTTGAAGCCGGCGATGAGACCGTAACCGGTGCCGAGCACCAGCGCGATCAGCGCAGTGCCGACGCCGACGGTCATCGAGACGCGCGCGCCGTAGAGAACGCGGGTCAGGAGGTCGCGGCCGAGAGTATCGGTGCCCAGCCAATGAGAGGCGCTCGGCGCTTCGAGGATGCGCGCCGCCTCCACACCGCCGAGCGGGTAGGGCGCGATCAGCGGCGCCAAAAACCCCAGCGCGAGCACGCTGGCCACGATCAGCGCGCTCGCAACCAGCCAGGGATTTGCCGCGCCGTGATTCATTGGGCGCGGATGCGCGGATCGACGCAGCCGTAGAGCAGGTCGACGATGAAGTTCGCCAGAACGAGAATCGCCGTGTAAACCAGGCTCACGCCCATGATCAGCGGGTAGTCGCGGTCGGTCACGGCGGTGATGAAAAACCGCCCCATGCCGGGAATCGCGAACACGTACTCGACCACGAAGGAACCGGTGAGAAGCGTCGCCGCGAGCGGGCCCATGACGGTCAAAACCGGGATCAGCGAGTGGGCCAGCGCGTGCTTCACGACCACGGCAAATTCTCTCAGGCCTTTGGCGCGCGCGGTGCGGATGAAATCTTCGCCGAAGGTCTCGATCAACGTCGAGCGCAGCAGCGCCGCAAGATAAGCCGCCGGCGCGGCGCCGAGCGTGACCGTGGGCAGAATCACGCTCGACCAATCGTCCCAGCGCCCCGCCTGAAGCCAGCCCAGCTCCAGCGCCACCAGCCAGATGAGAAACGCGCCGAGAATAAAGTTCGGCAAAGAAATGCCCAGCGTGCCGACCAACACGCAGGCGCGGTCGATCAGCGAGCCGCGGTAATACGCCGCGAACAGTCCGATGGGAAAGGCGGCGGCGATCGTGAAGAACAGCGCCAGCGCGCCGAGGAGCGCCGAGGTCGGCAAGGTTTCTGAGATTATCTGGGTCACGCCGCGATCGAGATATTTGTACGACGGGCCCAGGTCGCCGCGCGCGATGGCGGCAAGATAACGGCCGTATTGCTGCAGCATCGGTTCGTCGAGGTGATATTTGGCTTCGAGATTGGCCAGCACTTCCGGCGGCAGCTTGCGCTCGCTGTCGAAGGGTCCGCCCGGCGCGAGACGCAGCAGCACGAAGGTGAGCGTGGCGACGACCCAGAGCACGATCACGCCGTGGCAAAATCGTTTGAGCAGCAAAGCCGCCATCGCGCTGAATGTAACCCAGCGCGCGCGCCTTGTCATGCCGCGAGCGGGTGGATTTGACGGGATAGAATTTTCACCAGGGAGAACACGGAGGAGTAGGAAAAGAGTCGAAAACGCAGCCCGGATGGCGCGGAGCGCAATCCGGGGGCGGATGACGCGCGCTGGCGTTATCGAAGGAACCCGGAGTTCGCCTTGGCGTCATCCGGGCTCCGATTTCATGGCGCCGCGGAGTAGGCTTCGAGTTTTTTCTCCAGCCACTGGGTATTCACCGCGCCGCTGCGGTACTGGGGATCGGCGATCACGCTCTTCAGAAACGGGATCAGCGTGTCGATGCCGCTCACGTGGAAATTTTCCAGCGCCGCAAAGATTCGGTCGGCGGCCTCCGTCCGGGTGCCGGCGTGGACGATCAGCTTGGCCAGCAGCGAATCGTAATAGGGCGGCACGAAGTAACCCGGGTAGCAGTGCGTATCGACACGAATGCCCGCGCCCTGGGGCGCCCGCCATTCGGTGATCCGGCCGGGGCAGGGGCGAAAGCCGTGCTGCGGCGACTCGGCGTTGATGCGGCATTCGATGGCATGGCCGGCGAACCGGATGTCCGATTGTTTAAAAGGCAAGGGCTCGCCGCGGGCGATGCGCAGCTGCTGGCCGACCAGATCCACGCCGGTGATCATCTCGGTCACCGGATGCTCGACCTGAATGCGCGTGTTCATTTCCAGAAAGTAAAAATCCTGCGTGTCGTTATCGTAGATGAATTCGATGGTGCCGGCGCTGCGATAGCCGATGCTGCGCGCCAGCGCCGCCGCCGCGTTGCAGATCTTTGCCCGCACTTCCGGCGGCACGGCGTAGGCCGGCGCCTCCTCGACGATTTTCTGGTGGCGGCGCTGGAGCGAGCAGTCGCGCTCGCCCAGGTGAATCACGCTGCCGTGCTGATCGCCGAGGATCTGCACTTCGATGTGGCGCCCGTTGCCGATGTATTTTTCCATGTAAAGCGTGTCGTTGCCGAAGGCGGCGCGCGCTTCGGCCGCGGCGGTGCGAAAGGTGTTCTCGATTTCGCCCGCGTTCCAGACGAGCTTGATGCCGCGCCCGCCGCCGCCGGCGGAGGCTTTGAGTAGAAGCGGATAGCCGATCTGCTCGGCGAGCCGGGCCGCCTCGTGCGGATTCTTCGCGTGATCCGACCCGGGCACGAGCGGCACGCCGGCGCTGCGCGCGAGCCTGCGCGCCGCGAGCTTGTCGCCCATCTGCGTGATGTTCTCGGCGCTCGGGCCGACAAAAGTGATTTTATTGTCGGCGCACGCCTGCGCGAGGGCGGCGCGCTCGGAGAGAAATCCATAGCCCGGATGCAGCGCGTCGCAGCCCGTGCCCTGGGCGGCGGCAATCAGATTCTCGACTTTGAGATAGCTGTCCGCGGAGCGCGGCGGGCCGATGCAGACGGAGCGATGGGCGATCTGTGCGGCCATGCTCTCGCGGTCGGCGTCGGAAACGGCGGCCACGGTTTCGATGCCCAGACTTTGGCAGGCTTTGATGACGCGCACGGCGATCTCGCCGCGGTTGGCGACCAGCACCCGGGTAACGCTCATGAGAACTCCGAAAAAACCGTAGGGGCGGGTTGTCGCCCGCCCCTACAAAAATTTCTCCACGCTAATTTCTTAACGGCGCCTACGGCTTGACGATGAACAGGGTCTGGCCGAATTCCACGAACTGGCCGTTTTGCGCGACCGCTTCGACGATCGTGCCCTTGACCGCCGCGCGAACGCTGTTGAACACTTTCATCACTTCGATCAAGCCGACGGTGGTGTCTTCGGTGACCTGCTGGCCGACTTTGACGAAGGGCGGCGCTCCCGGCTCCGGCGCGACGTAAAAAGTGCCGAGCAGCGGCGCGGTGATCGGCAGCATCCCTTCGGGAATCGCCGCCGGCTTCGCGCTGGGCGCGGCGGCTGCCGGAGCCGCTTTTGGCGCCGCGGGCGCCGGCGCCGATGCGGGCGACATAGAAACGGCCGCGGGCTGGGTCGTGCCGGCAATCGGAATCGGATCGCCCTTGCTGACCGTGATTTTCAGCTCGCCGACTTCCAGCTGGAAATAATCGAATTTCGATTCGTCGATCAGTTTCAAGATATGCAAGACATCATCTTCGCTGAGTTCCATCGCCTCGCCTTCCTTGGAGTGAATTGATTTTATTCCTTATGCGATTTCGCCGGTCTTGGCAAATCATGAAAACGCAAAACGGCGATCACTTCGGTCAAGAATCATCCGGGGCCGGTGGGCGCCGCTATTTTGCCGCGGGCTTGACGTGGCGCAGATCCATCCGCGCCATGGAGTTGTATTCCAGACCCGTGAATTTTGGATTGAGCAAGGTCGCCTCGGCTACGGAATATAACGGCACGATGGCGGCCTCCGTTTCCGTGAGCAGCTTTTGCGCCTCATCGTAAATCAGCGCGCGCTTCTTGGCGTCGCTCTCGCGGGCGCCGAGGTCCAGCAGCTGATCGTAACGGGAGTTTTTCCAGCGGCCGTTGTTGTTGCCGCTGTGGGAAAGAAACAGCTTCATGAAATTATCCGGGTCGGGATAATCCGCGCCCCACCCGGAACGGAAAACGGGGTAAGGGTCATTCTTGAGTTTGTCGAGAAACACTTTCCATTCCTGATTTTCTACTCTGACGACGACGCCGAGATTTTTCTGCCACAGGCTCTGGACCGCTTCGGCGACGAGCTTGTTGTCTTCTTGAGTGTTGTAGCCGAGGACAATCTGCGGCAACCCCTTGCCGTCCGGATAGCCGGCCTCGCTGAGGAGACGCCGCGCCTCGGCGGGGTTGAATTTAAGCCCGATCTCGGGATTGTGCGCCGGCATGCCGGGGGGAATCCAGGAGGTCCCCGCCACCGCCCGGCCCTGGAGTATTTTCGGAAACACGCTTCGATCGATGGCCATGGCGAAGGCTTTGCGCAGTTTGACGTTGTCGAAAGGTTTACGATCGACGGCAAAGCCGTAGTATTCCCCGCGCAGCTGCGGCACGACCTTGTAGCCCGGCATCTTCGACAGGCGCGGCTTGTCCAGGGTCGGGATGCTGTGCGACTCGTCGATGAAATCCAAATTGCCCTGCTCGTACATGGCCACGGCGGTGGATTTCTCGTTGATCATGAACATGCTCACCCGCGCGATGGCCGGCTTGCCGCGAAAGTAATTCGGATTGGCGCTGAGCTCGATCTCATTCTCGTGCTTCCACGCGGCGAGGCGAAACGGGCCGTTGGTGACGATATTTGCCGGCTCGGTCCAGCGCTGGGCAAATTTTTCGATCACGTCCTGGCGCTCGGGGAAGGTCACTTCGAACGTCGTGATGGCGACGAAATAGGCGGCCGGGTGGCGCAGCGTGACGGCCAGCGTTTGATCGTCTTCGGCCCGCACGCCGACCGAGGACGCGTCCTTGATCTTGCCCTCGTTGAATTCCTGCGCGTTGACGAGATCGAAGAGGGTGTAGGCGTATTGCGAGGCTGTCTTGGGATCGAGCAGACGCTTCCAGGAATACTCAAAATCCTGGGCGCGCACTTTTTTGCCGTCGGTCCACTGAACGTCGTCGCGCAGATGAAAGATAATTTTTTTTCCGCCGTCGAGGATGTCCCACGATCTGGCGATCATGGGCGCGGGCTTGAGATCCTTGTCGAACTCGGTGAGGCCGACCATCAGGTTGGAGATCACGTTGAAGGACACGTGGTCGGTGGCGAGGGACCAGTCGAGGGTCGGCGGCTCGGTGCCGAGATTCACGCGGAACCGGCTCTCGCCGCCGCGCGAGGAAGACTGGCAGGCGCCCAGCAACGCCGAAACCAGGATCGCCAGGCAACAGCGGAGAAAAATGTTTTTGAATTGAGGCAAGGAGCTATCTGTCTTGCTTGCAGGATTGTTAGCCGCTATTACTAGCGCAATACTTGAGCGCCTTCAAGAAAGGAATCGAGCCGCATGGACGCGAAAGAACTGGTGATGACGAGCCTGGTGATCGAGGGCCACCGCGACGTTTACGAGCAGCTTTACCGCACCTCGATCGGCGAGAAAGCGCCGATCCGCGACGCGGTGGCGCCGCGGCTCATTCGCGACGGCATCAACATGACCGTGTACGCGATCAGCGGCGACTCCTATTCGCACTCGCAGAACACCGGCCGCTATCTCGAGACCGCGCTCGATCAGATCGATCAGTTTCTCGAGGAGGCGCCGCGCTCCGAAGGCATGATCCAGATGGTCAAGACCCGCGGCGATCTGCCCGAGAAACCGCAGCCGGGCACGGTCAAGTTTCTGCTTCATTTCGAGGGCTGCATGCCGCTGCGCGGCAGCATTCACAATCTGCGAAATTTCTATCGCCTCGGTTTGCGCTCGCTCCAGCCCGTGTGGAATTTTCGCAACGAGCTCGGCGACGGGGTGTGGGAAAACCGCACCGGCGGCGGGCTGACGAACTTCGGCGTCGAAGTGATCAAAGAAGCCAACCGTCTGGGCATGGTCGTCGATCTGTCGCACATGAACCGCGAAGGATTTTTTCAGTCGCTCGACGCCGCCACGGCGCCGCTGATCGTGAGCCACGCCAACGCCTGCGGCATGCTCGACAACCCGCGCAATCTCGCCGACGATCAGATCAAGGCGATTGCCGATCAGGGCGGCCTGGTGGGAATCCTTGCTTTGCCCGAGCGCGTCGGCAAAGGCGAAGTTGCCATCGAAGACATGCTGAAGCACATGGACTACATGATCCATCTCGTCGGCATCGAGCATCTGGCGCTGGGCATGGATTTCGTCAAATACGACGGGCCGCGCACTTTGAAAGACCGCCATCATCCGCTGCACAAGGATCCGCTGATCAAAGGCTTCGAAGAGATCGAAGACCTGCCCAATCTGATCGACGGTCTGCAGCGCCACGGCTACAAGGACGAAGAGATCAAGCTCATCCTCGGCGGCAATTATCTGCGCGTGCTGAAAACGATCCTCCCCGAGCAGTCGGTGATTTAGCGCAAGAATTCTGCATGACCATCGGCGTTTCCATTCCGCGCATCGACGGCATTGAGAAAGTTACCGGTGCGGCCAAATTCACCGGGGATCTCGCGATTCCCGGCATGCTCGAAGCGAAGGTGTTGCGCAGTTCGCTGCCCCACGCAGTGATCGAATCCATCGCTACCCGCCAAGCCGAGTCGCTCCCGGGCGTGATCGCGATCCTCACCCGCGACGATCTCAAAGACATCGATCCCTATTATGGCAATTGCCTGCGCGACCGCGCCGTGGTGGCAACCGATCGGGTGCGCTTTATCGGCGAGCCGGTGGCGGTGGTCGCCGCCGAAGACGCGCTGACGGCCGAAGAGGCGCTGGCGCGGATCGAAGTGCGTTATCGGGAATTGCCGTGGGTCGCCGATATGGACGCCGCGCTCGCCGAGGGCGCGCCGCTGCTGCATGAGCAGCCGTCGGGCACCGGCGAGTTTCATGATGTCGCGGGCGTCGGCCAAACCTTCGGCGGCAATATCTGCCACCGCGAGCGCTTCGTCAAAGGAGATCCGGACAGGGCCTTTGCGCGCGCAGAACAGATCGTCGAAGAGACTTTCACGTTTCCCATGATCTACCAGTTCGCGATGGAGCCTCACAGCGCGATCGCGCGCGTGACCGCGGACGGGATCACGCTCTGGAGCTCCTCGGCGCATCCGTTTTTGGTGCGCTCCGAGATCGCGCACATGTTCGGCCTGCCGCACGCCAAAGTCGAAGTGAACGTGCCCTTCGTCGGCGGCGCCTACGGCAGCAAATCCTATTTCAAGATCGAGCCGCTGGCCGTGGCTATGGCGCGCAAGACCGCCGGCCGCCCGGTGCGCGTGGTGCAAAGCGTGAGCGAATCGATGCTCACCACGCGGCGCCACTCCGCCCGCGTGCGCATGAAGACCGGCATCAAGCGCGACGGCACTCTGGTCGCGCGCGAAGCCGAAGTGTTGATGGACACCGGCGCCTACGCCGACAACGGCCCGCGCGTGGCCAAACGCGCGATCAGCCGCATGATCGGCCCGTACAAGCTCGATCACTGCAAAGTGGACGTGCTGGCGCTCTACACCAACACGGTGCCGGCGGGCTCCATGCGCTCCATCGGCGGGCCGCAGACGATCTGGGCGCTGGAGTCGCACATGGACACCATCGCCCGTCGGCTTGGCATCGATCCGCTCGAATACCGCATGCGCCAGCTGCTCGCGCGCGGTGAAATGCTAAAACCCGGCTCCACGCCGGTGGACGCCGACCTGCGCGCGGGGACGCGCGCCGCGGTGCAATCTTTGCCATGGCGCGATCCGAGCCGGCCCGCGAACCACGGCGTCGGCGTGGCCGTGGGCGTTTCCGACTCGGAGGCGATGCCGGTTTCCGTGGCGCTGGTGCGCCTGCTCGCCGACGGCAGCGTCATCCTGCTCGCCGGCACCACCGAAGTCGGGCAGGGCGCGCGCACGATTCTCTGCCAGATCGCCGCCCAGGAGCTGAACCTACCCGTCCAAGACATCACCCTGCACGGCACCGACACGTTGACCACGCCCTTCGATCGCTCCACCGGCGCAAGCCGTTCGACCACTGTCATGGGCAGCGCAGTGAGAGCGGCGGCAACAGACCTGCGCAAACAATTGATCGAAGCCGCCGCCGAAATTTTCCATACGAGCGCGACCACGATCACGCTATCGAAGGGTGAAGCAATCAGCGGCGCGAAGCGGATGAGCTACGGCAAGATCGTCGGCGCCTTCTTCGGCATGCCGGGCGGGGAGCTGGTCGGACGCGGCACCATGCGCCCCGACGGAACGTTAGGGAAAACTTTTCCGCTTTTCTGGGAGACCGGCATGGGCGCCGCGGCGATCGCCGTGGACGAGGAGACGGGAGCGATCACAATTGAAAACTACGCGACCGTCGCCGACGTCGGCAAAGCGATCAATCCGCTCCAGGCCGAAGCGCAGGACGAAGGCGCGGCGATCCAGGGCCTGGGCAACACGCTTTTCGAATCGCTGGAATACGAAAACGGCCAGCCATTGAATGCGAGCCTCGTCGATTACCGCGTGCCGCGCTTTACCGACCTGCCGGAAAATTTTACCTCGGCGCTGGTGGAAAACGCCGACGGCCCCGGTCCCTACGGCGCCAAGGGCATGGGCGAATCGGGAATCGTTTCCGTCGCGCCCGCAGTCGGCAACGCGCTTTACAGCGCCACCGGCGTGCGGGTGCGCGAGTTGCCGCTGACTCCGGAGCGCGTCTGGCGCGCGCTGCGCGCGCGCCGACGGGGAGAATGACATGGAGCGCAATCCGCTTTTCGAGAGGATCCTCGAGGCCATCGACGCCGCGCAAAGCGAATTGGTCGAGCTCTGCCTGCAGCTCGGCAACACGCCGAGCCATCACGGCAAAGAGCGCCGTCTCGGCGAAGCGGTTCTGCAATGGCTCAACGACGCCGGCATTGCGGGCGAGTTGCAGTGCATCACCGAGGCAAGCGTCAATGCGGTGGCGACGCTTGGCGGCAACGGCCCTGGCAAGAGTCTGATCTGGAACGCGCACATGGACACCGGCCCCGAGCTCGGCCCGGACGCCACCGACGACGAGAGAAAACTCGAAACCGCCTGGATAGAAGGCGACATGCTCTTCGGCAAGGGCATGATCAACGACAAGGCGCAGCTCTGCGCTTTCATGATCGCCATGCGCGCGCTGAAGCAGAACGGGATCAAGCTCAAGGGCGATCTGATCCTGACGGCGGTTGCTTTCGAAACCGGCGATCCGTCCGTCGGCCGTCAACAGGGAATCAATTTTCCCGGCGAAGGCTTCGGTGCGAAGTGGGCGGTGGATCGGGGCGTAGTGGCGGATTACGCCCTGGTGGGCGAGACTTCCGGCTTCGGCATCGTGCAGGCCGAATGCGGCGCCGCCTGGATCAAAGCTCGGATCAAAGGCCGGAGCGTTTACACGCCGCGCCTGGAACGCGGGCGATCGATCCAGGAGAATCCCAACGCCTTCGTCAAAGCCGCCCACGCGATCCTGGCGATCGAAGAATGGGCGCGCGATTACGAAAAGCGCGAGTCGATGGAATTCGCCGGCGGCACAATCATTCCCAAAGCCCAGATCGTCGAGGTGCGCGGCGGCGAGAAAATCAGCCGGCCCCATCCGTTCTGCGATATCTTCATCGACGCGCGCATCGCGCCGGGCAAAAATCCCAACGCGATCCGCCAAGAGATCGCCGCCGCCATCAACAAGATAAACCTCGACTGCGAAGTCACGCTGTTTCAATACTCGCGCGGCTTCATTGCGCAGCACGCCGAGCCGCTGATCGAAGCTGTAACGGCGGCGCACCGCTATGTCTTCGGCGCCGCCCCGCCGGCGCCGCCCTCGGCGGAAATGAGCATGTGGCGCGATCTGAATGTCTTCAACGAAGTGGGCATTCCCTCGATTTGCTACGGCCCGCCGCGCCGGCGCGAGCCGCTGAGCGGCGCCGGCAACCGCGCCATGAAGATCGCCGATCTCGTGCAGGCGACCAAAGTTTACGCGCTCACCGCGCTCGAGCTGTGCGGTGTGGAGGAGGGGACATGAAGAAATCCGGCTGGCGGGCGCTCTGGTTTTTGACGTTATTCTCTTCGAGCAGCGCCGGCGCCGCCGTCGTCCTGGCGGAACCGCTGCGGGTCGGTATCCCCGGCTTGAGCGCCGAGTTCGCGCCGGTGTGGGCGGCCAACGACCGCGGCTTTCTGAAGAAACATGGCTTCGAAACCGAAGTGATCGCCATGCAGGGCGGGACCCAACTGGCGCAGGCGATCATCGCCGGCAGCATCCCGATCGCAGTCATGGGCGGCGCCTATCTCACCGCCGCGGTGCGCGGCGCGGATCTGGTCATGATCGCCACGCACATGGACAAGCTGCCGTATTCTCTCATCGTGAAGCCCGGCATCAAGCGCATCGAGGATCTGAAAGGCACGCGCCTGGCGATCAGCCGGTTCGGCTCCTCGAGCGACGCCGGTCTGCGGCTGGCGCTGCAAAAACTCGGCATCAACCCGGAGAAGGAAGTGACCATCGTCCAGGTCGGCGGCCAGACCGAGCGTTTCGCCGCGCTCAAAGCCGGAACGGTCGACGGCACGGTGGTGATCCCGCCGTTGAGCGGCGCGGCTCAGCGCCTCGGTTATAACGGACTGATCAACATGACCAGGCTCGGCATTCCTTACCCGCAGGAAGGCGTCGTGGTGAGCCGGAAATTGCTCGGCGCCCGGCGCGAGATGGTCAGCCGATTTCTCAAGGCTTACATCGAAGGCGTGAAGGAACTGAAAGCCGACAGGGAATTCGCCGTCGGCATTCTCGCCAAACATCTGCGCATGGATCGGCAAAAAGACCGCGAGGCTCTCGACGACTGCTTTCAGGAGGTGGTGCTCGAGCAGATGTTGAAAATCCCCCACGTCAATCTCGAGGCGGTGCGCATCGGCCTCGATTTACTCGGCAAGGACAAGCCGGCCGGCGCCTCGAGCAATCCGCGCGACTACGTCGACGGCAGCCTGATGCAGGAGCTGGCGAAGAGCGGCTTCATCGATCAGTTGTACAAATAGGCTTGCCATGCGAATTTTTTACCGCGCGCTCACGGACACGGAACGCGCTTCATCCGCCCGAGTCGCTCGCCCATTTCGAGGAACCCGATGAAATTCTGCCTGCAGCTCAACCCGCAAGTCTCGATACAAAAGTCCGGCGCCGCGCTCATGCCCACGTTGATCGAACAGGCTCGGCTCGCCGACGCCGTCGGCTTTGACGCGGTTTCCATGGGCGATCATTACAATATCCCGGGCCTGCAGCGGCTCAATCAGATTCCTGCGCTGGCGCGGTTAAGCGCTGAGCTCAAAAATTGCGCCGTCGGGCCGGCGGTCATGCTGCTCGGACTGCGCCATCCGGTGACGGTGGCGAGCGAGCTGGCGAGCCTCGATGTGCTCAATGACGGCAAGTCCTTCGCCGCCTTCGGCCTCGGTTACCGCGAGGAAGAGTTGAATGCTTTCAATTTGACCAAAGCCCAGCGCTATCAACGCTTCGTCGAAGGCGTGGAAATCGTCCGCCGGCTCTGGACCGAAGACAACGTCAGCGTCCAGGGCAAAGCGTTCACATTGAAGAATGTCACCATCGACCCCAAACCGCTGCAAAAGCCGCGGCCGCCGATCTGGATCGCGGCCAACACCGACGCGGCGGTGAAGCGCGCCGCCGAGATCGGCGACGGCTGGATGATCGGGCCGCACTCGGCCATCGACGAGCTCGAGCGCCAGGTTCAGCTGTGCCACAGCGCCTGGAGCGCTGCCGGCAAAACCGGCGCGCCCGCGCTGCCGATCATCCGGGAGACCTTCGTCGCGGCGAGCAGAAAGGAAGCCGTGGACAAGGCGCGGCCCTGCCTCGAGCAGCTCTATCGAGCGATCTACGTCAGGTGGAAGCAGAACGAAGCGATGAACGATCCCGGCGAGCTGAGCTGGGCCTTCGACAAGCTCGCCCAGGGCCGCTTCATTCTCGGCTCGCCGGCGCAATGCATCGAGCAGATTCGGGAGTACGAGCAGCGCCTCGGAGTTTCCTACATGCTGCCGCGCTTCGACTGGACGCCGGGCTTGCCTCAAAAAGAAATTCTCGCTTCCATGCGGCTCTTCGGCGAAAAGGTGATTCAAAAACTTTAGTGGCGTATCATCAGGAGGAACGCGATGAAACGAATGCTGCTGTCTTTCGCTCTGGCTCTGGCGCTCTGCGGCGCAATGCCCGCGCCCAGCCCGGCCAAAATCATCGTCGGACTTTCGTCCGTGAACGTCGCCTTTCTGCCGGTCTACGTGACCGAAGCCAGGGGCTTTTTCAAGGACGAAGGCCTCGACGTTTTGCTCGTGCTGTTCAACGCCGGCGCGACCAATTTGCAGGCGCTGATCGGCGGCGACGTGCAGATCATGGGCAGCGCCTTCGTGGAGACTCTCGGCGGCCGCGCCGCGGGCATCGACGTCAGAAATTTCTGGGGCGTCTGCAACCTGATGCCGTTCCAGCTCTACTCGCAGCCCGACTTCAAATCCATGAAGCAGGCCAAAGGCAAACGCTTTGCGATCAGCCGCTTCGGCTCGCTCACCGATTTTCTCACGCGCGCGACCTTGCGCCATTTCGGCATCGATGAAAAGGAAGTCACCTTGCTCCAGATCGGCAGCACGCCGGCGCGCTTTGCCGCGATGACGGCGAAGGGCGTGGATGCGTCGGTGGTGTGGTTCCCGGTGACCGAGATCGCGAAGGCGCAGGGCTACAACAAGCTCCTCGACCTGAAGGAAATCTTTCCCGAATGGCCCTACGAAACCTTCGCCGCGCGCGACTCCTACCTGAGCAAAGAGCGCGATCAGGTGACCAGGTTTCTGCGCGCCTACCAAAAAGGCATCCGCTACATGCGCGACAACAAGGCCGAGGCGGTGAGGATCATGAACCGCTACGTCAAGATGGACCCGGCCTACGCGCCGTCCGGATACGACGAATACCGCGACTCCTTTCCGCTGAACGGCCAGATCGCCGAGAAGGCGATCCCGGTGGTGATCGACGAGGAATTCCGCACCGGCCGAATCAAAAAGAAACTGACGGTGGAAGATATGGTCGACCGGTCCTTCATCAATGCGCTGGGCGGAAAGTAGTCGATCGCAACCAATCCGGAAGCTTGCCCATCGGGACCGGCCAGCTTCCCGTCGTTGCGCCGCAGGACGAAATCCAGTGGTGTGCCCCCTGGGGACAAAAAAGCTGGATGCCGGCTTTTGCCGGCATGACGAATCGACGGAAGCGGAAGCTATTTGATCAATCCCGCCTTCCTGGCGATCTGCTCCACCGTGCGATGTTCTTCGCGGATTTCCGCGAGGAGTTTGTCCGGCGGCGCGTAGTCGGCGACCATTCCCAGATTGCCGAGCCGCGATGCGGTCGCGCCATCTTTCATCGCCTTCTCCAACGCGCCGATCAAGGTCTTGGCTACTTCGCCGGGCACGCCGGCGGGCGCGAAGAAGGCCGACCAGACGCCGAGCAAATTCTGCTTGTAGCCGAGCTGAGGCAGGGTGGGGATTTGCGGGAACTCCGGCATCTTCGTCGACGCCACGATTCCGCGCAGGGTTCCGGCTTTCAAATGTTCCGCGACCACCCCCTGCGCGGCGACGGCGCCTTCGATGTGGCCGCCCAGCGCGGCGGTCACCGCCGGGCCCGCGCCTTTGAACGGGATCATCGTCATGTCGGCGCCGGTGAGCGAGTTGACGATCTCCACGGTGAAATGTCCGACCGAGCCCGGGCCGACGGTGCCGATGCGCAGGTTGCCGGGATTCTTTTTGCCGTATTCGACCATCTCGGCAAACGTTTTGAACGGCGCGTTGCTGTTGACCGCGAGAATGACCGGCGTGCGCGCCACCAGCCCGAGGGCGATCAGGTCCTTGAACGGATCGTAGGGCACGGCCTCCGGCGTGAGGATGCGATTGTAGATCAGCGCGGCGTTGTTGGTGATGAGAATCGTGTAGCCGTCCCTGGCGGCCTTGACCGCGCTGTCGGTGCCCACCGTGCCGCCGCCTCCGGGCTTGTTGATCGCCACCACTGGAACTTTGAGCAGCTTCGACATCCCCTCGCCGATGGTGCGGCCGGCTACATCGGTGGCGTCGCCGGGCGCGAGCGGCACGATCAGATTGATCGCCTGCTTCGGATACGCCTGTCCGTGCGCAATGGAGAAAGGAGAAAAAATAATCGCAACGCCGAGCAAAACGACTGCGGGGTTGAACATGAACCCTCCTGTGGCGGCTCGCTGAAACAATCCGCTCATGCCGTGCTTGGTCGAAGCATGCTCCACGGTTTTTCGCCTGGCCGCTCCGCTAACGAATTTCCGCGCCCCAGAGCTCTTTTAGAAATCCGCTCTTGTCCAGGTCCTCGGCGAAGCGGTTGTCGATGATCTCCGCCGCCTTGCGGCGCACGGCGGTTCCTTGCTCGCGCGCGATCTCGATCACGCCGGCCACGCTTTTCTCGGGCACGATCAGGCGGCGGTTGACCAGCAGCTTGGCGTAGGCGTCGTAGGCCGACTGCAGAGCCTCGGCGTCGTTGAGCTTCAGCGCCTTGCTGACGGCGGCTTTGGCTTTGTCGGGATTTTTCTCGACGAAGTGAATCGACTCCGCCAGGGCGCCGACCCATTTCTGGATCACCGCCGGGCGCTCTTTGAGCGATTTGGCGTTGGTGTGAAGCGAGCTGTAAATCGCCGGCACGCCGAGATCGTTCAAACGATAAACCACGTTGAAGCCGTCGCGCCGGCCGCGCGCGTCGAGCGGCGGCGTGACCAGCGCCGCTTCGGCGATGCCCGCGCGCATGGCGTTGAACGGCTCCACCTGGCCGGTGCCGCCGACGGTGCGGAGCGCGACCTCGCTTTCGCTGAGATTGAATTTTTTCAGCAGCGCCCGCGCCAGGCGGAAAGTCAGATCGCCGGCGCGGGTTACGGCGATGCTCTTTCCCTTCAAATCCTCGGGGCGTCTGATGTCCTTGCGCGCGAGCAGAACCCAGGGCAGGCCGACCAGGGGCGATCCGATGAGCCTGGCATCGCTGCCGGCGGCGACCCCGGGAATCGTCGCGTCCGCGGCGCAATAGAGAAATTGAATTTCGTCCGCGGCGAGCGCCGCCAGCGCCACGCCGCTGCCGCGGATCGAGACGAATTCCACCTTGACGCCGTATTTATCGAAAAGACCGTAATCGAGGGCGGCGTAAAGATGAATGAAGCCGCCGGTGATGGCGCAGGCGGCGACGCGCACGGCGGCCGGCGCTTCGCCGGGCCTGGCCAGGTAGGGGTTGGCTTCAACCGCAAGCGGCATGCACAAGCTGAAGAATATCAGAGCGGCGGCGGAAGTTTTCATCGGCTCTCCCTACGCGAGCGCATACAGCCGCCGGAGCGCCGTTGTCAAGGCGAAACTCTGTGTACTACATTGCGGGCGGGCTCAAGGAATCTTCGCCGGGCGCAAATCGAGGAGGGCCGCCTTCAATGATCGTCTGTTTCGCTGTTTTTCTCCTGAGTCTGTTTTGCCTCGCGCCGGCCGTGCCGGCGCAAACGTTGAAAGTCGGCATGACTTCGAAGACGCTTTTCTACCTGCCGTTCTATGCCGCCCAGAAAAAAGGCTTCTACAGCGCAGAGAATCTCAAGGTCGAGCTGATTCTGATCGGCCGCACCGACGTGCAGCTTCAGGCGCTGATCGCCGGCGAAATCAATTTTGGAACGCTCAACGCCGACGGCGTGATTCTGGTCAATGAGAGAGGCGGCAGCCTGAAAATTATCGCCGGTGTCGACAACGCAGCGCCCTACATTCTGGTCGGCGGCAAAGCTTACAAGAGCATCGCCGATCTCAAGGGCGCGCGCCTGGGGGTTTCCGGCCTGGGCGGCGGCGCCACCTCCGTGCTCATCGATTATCTGAAGAGCAAAGGGCTCCAGTATCCGCGCGACTACAGCTTCAGCGTGATTTCCGGCGGAACTTCGGCGCGCCTGACCGCGCTGGAGACCGGTGCCATCGCCGCCGGCATTCTCGGTATTCCTTACTCGGATATCGCCATCGACAAGGGCTTCAACCGCCTGGGCGACACGATGGAGCTGATCCCCGCCTATCAGTTCAACGGCATCACGGTGAATCCGCCGTGGGCGGAGAAAAACCGCGCCCCGGTGGTGAGATTTCTAAAAGCGCACATCCGCGCGCTGCGCTGGATTCACGAGCAGCCCGACCAGGCGGCGGAGCTTTTCACCGGCGAGATGGGCGTCAAGCCGCCCTACGCCCGGCGCGGCATCGATTATTTTACCAGGAACAAAGTTTTCCCTGTCGACGGATCGGTGACCCTGGCGGGGCTCAAGGTGAACATCGAGGTGCAACATCGCGATGGAGTGTTGAAAGAGCCGCTGCCTGCTCCGGAAAAGTACGTGGACCCGAGTTATGTCAAACAGGCGCAAAAGGAGCTCGGGCTGTAAAAATATCTGCGGCGCTTCGCCAAGCCGTTGGCGGGCGATTTGATTGACACCCCGTACCCGCTTTGTTATCCCACGGAAGGATCACCGCACGAGGAGACGCCCGCGTTCATGGCGCACAAGGATCTTCGACTCTTCACGCTGCTTTTGATCGTTCTCGCCCTGCCGGCGGCCGGCGCCGCGCAGCCGCGCACCAAGATCGTCGTCGGCTTCGCGTCCATGAGCTCGGTGGTGACTTCGCTCTGGGTCGCGCAGGAGAAAGGTTTCTTCGCGCGCCACGGCCTCGATCCGCAGCTGGTTTTCGTGCCGGGCTCGCCGACCCTGATCGCCTCGATCAACACCGGCGACATTCATCTCGCCTCCACCGGCGGCACGGCGACGTTGGGCGCGGTGGTCGGCGGCCTCGACATGAAAATCATCGCCGCTTTCGCCAACTACGTGCAGACCGATCTGGTGGTGCGCCCGGAAATCAAAACGCCGGCCGATCTCAAGGGCAAGCGCATCGGCGTCACCAGCATCGGCGGCACCGGCTGGATGTCCGCCATGCTCGGGCTGGAGCAGATCGGTCTCAGCCCCGAGCGCGACAAGATTCTGATCGCCGCCTTCGGCGATCAGCGCGTGATCAGCAACGCGCTCGAAACCGGCACGATCCAGGGCGCGGCCATCGCCGGCATCTTCACCCGGCGGCTGAAGCGCATGGGTTACAATTTCCTCGGCGATATGGAAAAAATTCCGCTGGTCGGCACCAGCGTCGTGGTGAAGGCGGATTACCTCGCCAGCCATCAGCCGATCGTGCGCAGCGCGCTCCGCGCCATGCTCGAAGCCCACGGCTACGTGCTCAATCCCGCCAACAAGGCCTCGGTGATCGAGGTGGTGTCGAAAAAACTCGGCGTCACCGATCCGGTGGCGGCCAACGACGGCTACGAAGATTACGTGCGGCGCACCGACAAAAAGGGCTTCGTGGTGTTGGACGGCCTGCGCAACATTCAACGCTTCATGAAACAGCGCAATCCCAAGATCGGCGAGATCAATCTCGACCGCTTGATCGACGAAAGCATTCTGCGCGACTTTGAAAAGACCGGCGTTCTCGAACAGGCGCTCGGCGGCAAAGCGGCCGCGCGCTGACAGGAGGAATCATGGCGATAGACGGCATGAAAGTGATCGATCTCGACAGCCATCTGGTGGGCGATCTGGAGAGCTGGCATCAAACCATCGAGGCGAAGTACAGGGAATTTCTGCCGCGCAAACTGCCGACCCGGGACAACGAACGGCGCAGGACGCTGGTCGGCAACCAGATCATGATCGGCTCGGAGCTAGGAAGGCAGAAGGCCGAAAAGAAGGAATGGGTCACCGATGCCGACCTCACGCCTCAGGGCAGGGTGCGCAACATGGATCTCGACGGCATCGACGTGGCGGTGCTGTCGCCCAATTCGCCGGCCCTCGACATCCTCTGGTTTGCCGACGATCCCGAGCTGGCGGCGGCCTACGCGCGCGCGCAGAACAATTACATGAACTGGTACGCTTCGCAGCAGCCGGGAAGGCTCATGTGGGCGGGCGTGATTCCGCTGCAGGATTCCAAGGAAGCGATCAAGGAGCTGCACCGCTCGCGCGCGCTCGGCAGCAAGGCGCTCAACGTCAAGGCCACGCCGATTCCGGGCAAGGAATGGTGGGACCCGCACTTCGATCCGATCTTCGACGAGCTGGAAAAGACCCAAACGCCGATCATCTTTCACGACACCAAGACCGGCTCCATGGGGCATGAGCGCTTCGCCGATAATTTTTTCTTCTCGCACATGGTCGGCCGCACCATCGAATCGATGGTCTGCCTGATGGTTTATCTCTGCGGCGGCATCATGGAGAAGCATCCCGATCTGAAAATCATCTGCCTCGAAACCGGCGCATCGCAGATGCCGTGGTGGCTGTCGCGCATGGACGAGCACTGGGAAAAGCTGCCGCACCTGGTTCCCTGGCAGAAGCGCAAGCCGTCGGATATTTTCAACCAGAGCGTTTACGTCGGCTGCGAGCCCTTCGAAGACGGCCTGTTCGAGTGGGCGGTGGAATATCTCGGCGGCGACCGCCTGGTGCTCGCCACCGACTCGCCGCACTGGGATTCCTCTCAGCCCGGTCAGGTCACCGGTCCGGTCGCCAGGAGCACAAAGATTTCCCAGGAGAACAAACGAAAGGTGCTGGGGGAGAACGCGATTAATCTGCTGGCACTGGGACTCTGAAATATCTCCGTGGCGATTCGCACCTCGAACAGAGGAGGCCGCATGGCTACTTTGGTTTTGATTCTCGCCGTCGTGGTTGCGCCATTCGTTTCGCGCGGGGCTGCCTACGGCGCCGCGCCGGCAAAGAAGCTCGTGATCGCCTACGCTGCGATGAACGCCCGCGTTTGCCCGCTCTGGGCGCCGCGCGAAAGGGGATTTTTTGCCAAATATGGCTTCGATGCCGAGACGCTGTTCGTGCGCGGCGCGCCGACCCTGGTGGCGGCCATGGCGTCCAATGAAATCGAGATCGGCTACACCGGCGGCACCGCGGTCATCGGCTCGGTGGCCTCGGGCTCGGATCTGAAGGTTTTGTCCGCGCTGACCAATCGCGTGACCTATGATCTGGTGACCCGGCCCGGGATCAAATCGCCGGAAGATCTGCGCGGCAAGAAATTCGGCGTGCAGTCCATCGGCGGCACGGTCTGGATGGGCGCGATCCTGGCGCTGGAGCACCTCGGTCTCGATCCCGAGCGCGACAAGATCGCGATCATCGCCGCGGGCGATCAAACGGTGCTGGCCCAGGCAGTTGCCACCGGCACCATCGACGCGACGGTGCTCGACGGCGTGCAAAGCCGGCCGCTGCACGCCCGGGGCTTCCCGATTCTGGCGGAGCTCGACAAGACGAGGCTGCCGATCCTGAGCTCTTCGATTGTCGCGCGCGAGCCCTATATTCAAAAAAATCCGCAGGTCGTCGAGAACGTCATGCGCGCTATCATCGAAGGCGCGGCTTCCTGCCTCTCGCCGCGGGAAAAGCCCACCACGCTCAAGATCCTGCAAAAGTATCTGCGCGTTTCGGAGAAGGACGCGGAAGAGGGTTACAAGGACATGGTCATCGGGCTCGACCGCAAGCCCTACGCCAATCCGGCCGGCGTCACCAACGTGGTGCGCCTGATGAAGCGCAGCAATCCGAAAGTGGAAAACGTCAAGCCGGAAAATCTGATCGACGACCGCATTCTCAAGAAGCTCGATCAGAGCGGCTTCATCGACGAAACGATGGCAAAATACGGAGTCAAATAACGCGCGTCTAGCGTCTGATGTCCGGTGGCGGTGGTGTTGAACAGATCCGGCGCCGAGCGCTACACTCCAGACGCTAAACAAATCGGGAGAAAATCATGTACATCGACGGCGACACGCATTACTGGCCGATCCGGTTCATCGACAAGGTGAAGCATCCCGGCCGCGGCCATCTCGAGATCGTCGAGGACAAGGGCGACATGGTGCGCTACGGCGAGGTCGTGCCGGGAAAAGTCGCGACCTATTACCGCGACGGCAAGAAGGTTCATTCCTTCAAGGAAGGGCGCTGGAGCATTGCGCTGCGCGCCGAGTTCATGAAGCAGGACGGCTTCGACAAGCAGGTGCTGATTCCGGACAACCGGCCGCTGATCTACGAGTGCGACCCCGAGCTCGGCCGCCAGCTCGCCCGCGCCTACAACGACACGGTGGCGGAAGATATTCAGGGAGATGACCGCTTCATCGGCTGCGCCTGGATTTACCTGCCGGACATCCAGGAATCGATCAAAGAGCTGCGCCGCGCGGTCAACGATCTCGGCCTCAAAGCGGTCAAGTTCAACGGCGGCTGGGGCGACGGCGATCTCGACAACGAAGTGCTCTATCCGCTCTACGAGGAAATCGCCGATCTGAACATTCCCATCCTGCTCCATCCCGCGGCGCGCGTTTTCGAATTGCAGCACAGCCATCCCTGGCTCGTCGGCAGCGAGCGCTTCCAGGGCTATCAGCATTTTCCCACCGCGCTCGGTTTTCCGCTGACCTACATGGTGAGCGCCGCGCGCTTGATTTTCAGCGGCACGCTCGATCGCTTTCCCACGCTCAAGTTCGGTTTCTTCGAAGGCGGCATCGGCTGGGTGCCGTGGCTGATGCACACCCTCGACGCGCACATGCCCAACGAAGCGACCGTGTCGGTGGCCGTGCAGCAGTTCTTCGAAGGAAAAAAGGGCATCGAGAAAATGCCCAGCCAATACTTCGACCAGTTCTACATCGCCTGCGTCTCCTGGGAATCCTACCTCGCCGACACGATCAACGGCTGGCCCGATCACAACATCATCATCGGCAGCGATTTCGACCACGGCGACGCGGTGGCCACCTGGCCGCGCACCGTGGGCGTGATCAAGGGCATGACGAACGTGTCCGCCGCGGACAAGGAAAAGGTGTTGGGCGGAAACGCGATGAAACTTTTCGGCCTCGGCGGCAACGGCGCCGCGCGCCATTGAGTCGTCGAGCGAAGCCATGCAAATCGACGGCATCGATCACGTCGTTCTGACCGTGAAAGACATCGAAGCCACATGCGATTTCTATTCGCGCGTGCTCGGCATGGAGATCGTGAGCTTCGGCCGGGGGCGAAAGGCGCTTCATTTCGGCGCCCAGAAGATCAATCTGCAGCAGGTCGGGCGCGAGAGCACCTTGATCGCCGACAAGCCGACCTCCGGCTCCGGCGACCTTTGTTTCGTCACTTCGACGCCCATCGAGCAGGTGCTGGCGCATTTAAACGCCTGCGGCGTGACGCCGATCGCCGGCCCGGTCGAGCGCGACGGCGCGCGCGGAGCGATGATGTCGGTCTATTTTCGCGACCCGGACATGAACCTGCTCGAGGTTTCCCGCTATATTTCCTGAGCCAACAGCGCTCTCATCGCGCGCCCGATTTTCCTTCCCGTCGGCGCCGCGGTTTATCTCTCCATTCGATCGTGCGATACTGACGGAGAATTTTCGCGCGAAATGGAGATCCGTCAGTGGCGCCACATGTTCTGCGCATCGATTGTCCCGACGAGCCCGGCCTCGTGCATAAAATTACCGGCGTGCTGTACAACGCCGGCTACAACATTCTCAGCAATCAGGAATTCGTCGATCTGGAGGCCAAGCATTTCTTCATGCGCACGGCCTTCGAAGGGCCGACAGCTCCGGACCGGGTGGTGTCCTACCTCGAGCAGATCCTGCCGACAAACGCCGTGGTCAAGCTCACCGCGGTGGAGCGCCAGCCGATCGTCATCCTGGCCACCACCGAGGCGCACTGCCTCGGCGATCTGCTGATCCGGCATTATTCCGGCGAATTGCCGGCGGTAATCCGCGCGGTGGTGAGCAATCATGAAAAGCTCAAGCCGCTGGTCGAGCAGTTCGGCCTTCCGTTTCACTATGTGAGCCATCAGAACTTGGAGCGCGCCGCGCACGAAGACCTGGTTGCCGAAGTGCTCGCCGGCTACGCGCCGGAATACATCGTGCTGGCGAAATACATGCGCATCCTCTCGCCCGGGTTCGTGGCGCGCTATCCCAACCGCATGATCAACATCCATCACTCGTTTCTGCCGGCGTTCATCGGCGCCAAGCCGTACCACCAGGCGCACGAGCGCGGCGTCAAGATCATCGGCGCCACCGCGCACATCGTCACCGACGATCTCGACACCGGACCGATCATCGCCCAGGGCGTGATCCCGGTGAACCACAGCCACACCGCGGCGGCGATGGTGCAGGCCGGGCGCGACGTGGAAAAGATCGTGCTTGCCAAAGCCGTGAAGCTCGTCCTCGAAGAGCGGGTTTTTCTCCAGGGCAATCGAACGATTATTTTCGAATAGATTTCATCTGTGCGGATTGGGAGCCGAGCTGGTGAGATCAGAAAGCTCGCCGGACGGAAATTTGCCTGGCGAGCCAAGCGCCGGGCGAAGATCACACAGCAGCGATCGTTCAATTGACAACTTGACCGGCATCCGATAAATCTTTTTGCATAAAATTTTTCATAATCTCTCCAGGAGGCCTCCATGGCTAAGGATTTGAGGACGTTCATCGCGGACTGCGAGCGCCAGCTGCCGGGCGAGGTGATTCACATCACCAAACAGGTGAACCCGGCGAACTATGACGTGACCGCGATCATCAAGCATCTCGGCGCGCAGAAGAAATTTCCGATCATTATTTTCGACAATCCGCTCAACCTCAACGGCAGAGTCGGCCCCATCAAGTTAACCATGAACTGCGAGATCTCGCAGGGAAAAACCCAGATCGCGCTGGGCATGCCGCGCGACTCGACGCGGCCGCAGATGGCGGAAAAGTGTCTCGAGATGGAGGAGCACCGTGTGCCGCCCACCATCGTCAGCAAGAAAGATGCGCCGGTCAAGGAAAACACGATGGTCGGGAAGAACGTGGATCTCTACGAGATCCCGATCATGCGCCACCACGAGATGGACGGCGGCCCGTACATCGTGCTCTCGACGATCACCAAAGACCGCAAATCGGGAATCTACAATCTCTCGTATCACCGCATGGAAGTGAAATCGAAGACCTCCACGGCGCTTTACGCGTCGCCGCGCCACCTGTGGAAAATTTTCAAAGATTACGAGGAACACAATCTCGAAATGCCCGTGGCGACCGTGCTCGGCCATCATCCGGCGTTTCACATGGGCGCCTGCTACAGCGGGCCGTTCGAAGTGAGCGAGTACGACGTCATCGGCGGCTATCTCGGCGAACCGCTGCGGCTGACCGCGTCGGAAACTTTCGGCGACGATCTGCTGATTCCCGCCGACGCGGAAATCGTCATCGAAGGCGTGTTGAAGCCGGGCGGCCGAGTGGTCGAAGGCCCCTTCGGCGAAGCGCCCGGCTATCTCGGTCCGCAGCGCTACACCACCTGCGTCCACTACGAGGTGAAAGCGATCAATTACCGCAACGGCGCCATGTATCAATCCGTCATCACGCCGGAAGGCGACAAGCCGTGGATGGATTTGCCGCGCGAAGGCGCTTACCTGCGCCGCTGCCGCGAAGCCGTTCCGGGCGTGACCGCGGTCTGCAAGCAGGGACGCCACGCGCACTACAATGTGTTTATCTCGATGAAGAAAATGTCCGAGGGCGATCCCGGCCGCGCCGCCGCCGCGGCGCTGACCTTCGACCACACCAAAAACGTCTTCGTGTTCGACGAGGATATCGACGTGTTCAACCCGACCGACATTCTCTGGGCGATCGCCACCCGCGTGCAGCCGCACCGCCAAGTGTCGATCCTGCAGCCGCTGTTCCGCGGCAATTTTCTCGATCCGTCGCTGGTCGATGAGATCAAGACCTCGGGCATGATCGTGGACGCGACCAAGCCGCTCGATCGGCCGTTCTCGCCGGTGTCGAAATGCCCCGATGAAGCGATGGCGCGGATCAAGCTGGAAGAGTACGTCCCCGGCGAAGTGCTGCAGCATATTCCGATGGACCGGACGACGTACTGGGCGTAGCGATTCTAGAACCGAAAATCCAAAATCGAAAATCGGGAAGGGGTTACCATGGGCCAAGCCGTAGAAGTTACCTGTCCGAACTGTCAGAAAATTTTCGTCGTCAATCCGCACATGCTCGGTTCGGGAATGAATTTCCACTGTCCGTTCTGCGATAAATATTTTCCGGAAAAAGATAGCCCGAAGATCCGCAAGTAAGCTGCAAGACGGCCGCGGCGGCCCGTTCGCCGCGGCTTTTTTTCAGGCGCGTCTCTATGAAAAAACCCAGCTACGCGGTCGCGGGGACGAGCGCGCACCGCGTCGACGGCATCGAAAAAGTCACGGGCAAAGCGCTTTACACCAGCGATCTCCAGCTTCCGGGCATGGCGCACGCGCGGATTCTGCGAAGTCCGGTCGCGCACGCGAAGATTGTCAGCATCGACGCCGCCAAGGCGAAAAATTTTCCCGGCGTGATCGCGACGCTGACCCGCGACGACATCCAGGGATTCAATTACAAATACGGCGCGACTTACAAAGACCAATCGATCGTCGCCGTGGACAAGGTGCGCTACGTCGGCGATCCGGTGGCGGCGGTGCTGGCCGACGATCCGGCGGCGGCCGAGCAGGCGCTGGAGCTGATCGAAGTCGAATACGAAGAACTGCCGAAAGTCACCAGCATCGAGGAAGCCGTCGCGCCCGGCGCTCCGCTGGTGCACGAAGCCGGGGTCGCGCGCGCGGAGCTGCGCGGCTCGGTTTACGGCGCGCCGGAAAGATTCAACGGCACGAACGTCTGCTACTATCTGACCTTCGGCCGGGAAGAGGCCGCCAAAGGCTTCGCCAAGGCCGATCATATTTTCGAAGACACCTTTCGCTTTCAGAAAGTGCAGCACTATTCGCTCGAAGCGCATAACAACGTCGCCTATTACGATGGCGAGAAGCTCACGGTCTGGGCGTCGTGCCAGGATCCGTTCACTCTGCGCGATCACCTCTCGGGGATTTTTCGCCTGCCGCTCAGCCGGATTCGCGTCATCGTGCCCTACGTCGGCGGCGGCTACGGCGGCAAGCTCTACGTCAAAGCGGAGCCGATTTCGGCGGCGCTTTCCTGGATGACCCGCCGGCCGGTCAAGCTCCAGCTTTCGGTCAACGAAAGCTTCAAGACGGTTACACGCCATCCCGCGCGGGTGACGGTGAAAACCGGCGTCACCAAAGACGGCAAGCTGATCGCGCGCGACTGCCAGGTTTACATGGACACCGGCGCCTACGCCGACGCCGGACCGCGCGTGACGCAGAAAGCCGCGTACCGCTCCCTCGGTCCTTACAAAATTCCTTACGCCAACGTCGAAGCCTACGGCGTTTACACGAACACGGTTCCCGCCGGCGCTTTTCGCGGCTTCGGCGCGCTGCAGGTCACCTGGGCGTACGAATCGCAGATGGACATGATCGCGGAGCGGCTCGGGCTCGACCCGCTGGAATTCCGCCTGAAGAATCTGCTCAAGAAAGGCGATGTCTATACCGCCGGCGATACGCCGGTGGATTGCGATCTGAAAGAGGGCTTGCTCAAAGTCGCCGACGCGATTCAATGGCGCAACCCAAGCAGGCAGGCCAATCGCGCCAAAGGCATCAGCTGCTGCATCAAAGACGCCGGCGGCACCTACAAAGTCGCCGGCGCCACGGTGAAAATGTCCTCGGATGGCAGCGTGATATTGCTGACGGGTACGGTGGAAATCGGGCAGGGGCCGCGGACGGCGCTGACACAAGTGGTGGCCGAAGAGTTGTCTTTGCCCATGGAGCAGATCACCGTCGCGCAGCTCGACACCGACGTCACGCCTTACGACATTTCCACCAGCGCGAGCAGCTCCATGGTGGTGATGGGCACCGCGGTGCAGCGCGCCGCCCAGGACGCCAAAAAACAATTGCTGCAGTGCGCGGCGAAGGTTCTCAAGAAAAAGCCCGGCGATCTCCGGTTGTACGACGGCCAGATTCTCGCCGGCGAACGGCCGGTGATTTCCTACAGCAAAGTGATCGTCGATTTCTTCGGCAGCAAGGCCGGGGAAATCATCGGCAAGGGCTTATACAAGGACAAGCGCAACGCCAGGGCCGTGCTCGGATCGACGACCACGTTCTGGGAAGTGGGTTGGGGCGGAGTCGAGCTGGAAGTCGATCCGGACACCGGCGTCGTCCATCTTCTAAAATACGTTTCCGCCTGCGACGCCGGCAAAGCGATCAATCCCGAGCAGTGCATCGGCCAGGACGAAGGCGCGGTCATGTTCGGCGTCGGCCACACCCTGATGGAAGAGATGGTCTACGAGGACGGCCAGTTGCTTAACGGCAATCTGGTCGATTACACCGTGCCGCGCTTTAACGATGTGCCCGACGCCCTGGATACGATCTTGATCGAGAACGGCAACGGTCCCGGACCGTTCGGTTCGAAGGGAATCGGCGAGGGCGGGCTGCTGCCCGTCGCTTCGGCCGTGGCCAACGCGGTGTCGCGCGCCGTCGGCGTGCGCATCCAGGACCTGCCGCTCACGCCGCCGAAAATCTGGCGCGCGCTCCAGGCCAAAGCCGCGGCTCAAGCGTAACTTGAGATTAACTCGAGAATCACTTTAAACGAGCCGGGCGCCGTGGATGCGCGGCGGCTCGCGGCGCTCACAGCTCCAGAATCTCGCCGCACTGTTTGCAGGTGGCAAGCGCCGGATCGGATTTCAGCGCGCTGGCGGCGCGGTTCACCGCATCGCCGGGATCGTCGAAACGCACTTCGGCCTCGTAAAGATTGTTGCCGCACTTCTCGCAGGGCCAGATGAACCGGTCTATTTCTTCTTTGCCGCGCTGCCGCTCGACCACGTAAGTCCAGGAGCCCTCGGCGCGCCGCGGCGAGTGCGGCGTGTTCTTGGGCAAAAGAAAAATATCGCCGGCCTGAAGCGTTGCCAGCTCGCGCTTGCCGTCCTTGAGGTAGTAAAGCTTGAGCTCGCCCTCGAGCTGGTAAAAAATCTCATCGCCGGGATTGATATGAAAATCCTTGCGCCGGTTGGGGCCGCGGGTGACAAACGCGATGAAGTCCGAGTCCCTCCAGATCACCCGGCGCTGGCCCCAGTCGCCGCGGTTCTCGTCGATCCATTTTTGCAGATTGAATCCCTTTAAATGAGGATGCATAGGACCTCCATCTACGGCGAAGACTATAGAATTGCGGCGCGGCCGGAATCAAGCTAAATCAACCGCATGCTTTCGGTGCAGAAAAAACGCCTGACGATAAAAACCGGACGGGTCGGCGTGATCTCCGACACCCATGGCCTGGTCCGGCCCGAGGCGCTCTCAGCGCTGAAAAACTCCGAGCTGATCATCCACGCCGGCGATATCGGCAAGCCGGAAGTGCTTGACGCGCTCAAGTCCATCGCGCCGGTCATCGCCATTCGCGGCAACAACGACCGGGGTTCCTGGGCCGCAGCGATGCCGGATATTCTACGACTCAGTATAAATGACCTTCGCATCTGTATCATCCACAACGTCAACGAGCTCGCGATCGACCCGGCGGCCGAGGGTTTTCGCGCCGTCATCAGCGGCCACTCGCACAATCCCGGGATCGTCCATCATGACGGCACGATGTTTCTCAATCCCGGCAGCGCGGGGCCGCGCCGTTTCAAGTTGCCGGTCACTCTGGCGCGAATGGACATCCGCAGATTACCGTTCCGGGTCAAGATCGTTGCGCTGAAAATTTAGCGGAAAACTTTGTTGACTTTGATGCGTCCCCGCGTTATTAAACTCTCCATAACCTTTTAATTCGATCCCGCGAGATCGGAAAAGGGTCCGATGACTGAAGTCCTCCAACAAATCTTGATCGCTCGAAGACCCTCCCGGTAATCCGCGAGGGTCTTTTTTTATGGCTGAAGCGAAGCAAATTCTCATGGAGCGCGGCGATCTCGGCAAGGCCGTGCACCGGATGGCGCGCGAGATCGTCGAGAAAGGCGCGCCGCCGGCGGAGCTGGTGCTGATCGGCATTCGCTCGCGCGGCGTCCATCTGGCACGGCGGCTGGCGCGCAAGATCGAGGAGTCCGAGAAGCTGGCGCCGGCGGTCGTCGCGATCGACGTGACGCCGTACCGCGATGATCGTAACGCGGAGCCCGGGGCCGCGCCGGGCGGCGCCATCGAAATTCGCGCCGCGCTGGACGGAAAGACGGCCGTTCTGATCGACGACGTGATTTTTCGCGGCCGCACGATTCGCGCCGCTATGGAAGCGGTGGAACGGAGCGGCCGGCCCGGACGGATTCTGGTTGCAGCGCTGATCGACCGCGGCGCGCGCGAATTGCCGATCCGCGCCGATATCGTCGGCAGGAACGTCGACGCCGGCGAAGGTTGGCGGGTGAACGTGCAGCTCGAGGAGGCCGACGGAATCGACCAGGTGATTCTTGCCGAATGGCCGGAAAAGAAGTGACTTGAGCGGAGAAATCTGATGCGCGGCTTGATTTCGATTGCCGATTTGACCAACGAGGAGATCGAGGAGATTTTTTCGCTGGCGGATGCCGCCGACCGCCTGCGCGCGGAGCGCTCCGCCGCCGGGCAGATCATGGCGACCTTGTTTTACGAGCCGAGCACGCGCACGCGGCTTTCCTTCGAGTCGGCCATGCAGCGCCTGGGCGGCTCGGTGATCAGCTGCTCGGACATGAGAGCCTCGTCGACGGCCAAGGGCGAAACCGTGGCCGACACGGCGAAGGTGGTTTCGAGCTACGCCGATATCATGGTGGTGCGCCACCACTGGGACGGCGCGGTGCAAGCGATGGCCGAGCACGCCGACGTGGCGGTCATCAACGCCGGCGACGGCGGCCACGAGCATCCCACCCAGACGCTTTGCGATCTTTACACCTTGCGCAAGGAGAAGGGCGATCTCAAAGGATTGACGGTGGTCGTGTGCGGCGATCTGAAAAACGGCCGCACGATTCATTCGCTGGTCTTCGCGCTGGCGCGCTTCGGCGCTCACGTTGTGACGCTGGCGGCGGGCGGCATGGAGCTGCCGCCCTACGTGATCGAGCGCCTCGAGCGCGAGTACGGCTACGGCCTGGAGCCCGTCGCCTCGAGCGATTTGAGCGCCGTGGTGCAGGAGACCGACGCGCTGTATCTAACCCCCCGGGAGCCGCACCAGCTGGCGCTATTCACTCAGGTCGACCAGGTCATCCAGGCGCGCCTCAACACCCTGGCAAGCGGGCTGCGCTACGATGCCTTTTACATGACCCGCAAACAGAAAGAGCGCATGAAGGAGGGCACCCACGACGCCGGCTATCCGACCATCGGCGCGAATTTCCTCCGCGAGCAGCGCTTTCGCGACACGGTGGTCATGCATCCGCTGCCGCGGGTGGACGAGCTCTCGCCGGAACTGGACCAGGATCGGCGCGGCATCTACTTCAAGCAGGCCGCCTACGGCGTGCCGGTGCGCATGGCGCTGCTCAAGTTTCTCTTCGATCGGCGCGAGGCAAAAAAACCGCGCGCCGGAGCGGCGCTGCTCAGCTACCGAAGCCCCGAGGCGATCGGCCCGCTTTGCCACAATCCCAACTGCGTCACGGTGAAGGAGCCGCTCTCGGCGCCGCGCCGCTTCGAGCTTTCTTTCCTGGACGAAACCGCTTCGCTGATTCTCTCCTGCGGCTACTGCGACCACCGCTTCAAGGCGTTGTACGTGGGCAACGCCGCCGCCCGGCGCTACTGCGCCTACGATCATGCGCTTGCGCCGGATCTAAAGAATTGGTTGAACAAAGGCGAGCTGGCGATTTTCGACTCGATCAAAGAAGCCGAGGAGCTGGGTTACGGCCCGTTCAAGAGCGGACCGCAGCGGGTTCTGATGGGCGAAGGCGAGATCAAGCAGGCGCTGTCGGACATGAGCGATCGGATTCTCGGCGATTGCCGCGATCCGGATCGGCTGTTGATTCTCGGCGTGCGCAGCGTCGGCGCGCAACTGGCGCAGCGGCTGGCGCTGGAGATCACCGCGCGCCGGCAACGCCGGCCGGAGCTGGGCGAGATCGACCTCTACGGCAGCGAAGAGCTGCGGCGCTTGAACCCCAGCGATCCCGACGCCGGGCCGTTGAAGCTCAAAGACCGCGAGGTGATTCTGGTCGACGACGTGATCTACACAGGGCGCACGGTGAACAGCGCGCTCAGCATTATTTTCCGCTCGGGCCGGCCGCGGTCGGTGCGGCTTGCGGTATTGATCGACCGCGGCCATCGCGAGGTGCCGGTCAGGCCCAATTACGTCGGCAAAAATATCCCCAGCTCGGACCAGGACCGGGTGCGCGTGAAACTTCGCGGCCTCGATCAGGAGGAGCGCGATCAGGCGGTGATGTATTCGATCAGCCCCGGCGCGGCCGCGCCGGCCGAGGCGGGGCGCGGGATAAAAACGGCGGCGAGAAATTCATGAAGGCGATCCTGGCCCTGGCCGACGGAAAAATCTTTGCGGGCGAAGGCTTCGGCGCCGAAGGCGAAGCTCTGGGCGAAGTTGTGTTCAACACCAGCATGACCGGCTACCAGGAGATCCTCACCGACCCGTCCTACCAAGGCCAGCTCGTCGCCATGACCTATCCCGAGATCGGCAACGTCGGCGTCAACCCCGAAGACGTGGAATCGCGCCGGCCGTTCATGAACGGGTTCATCGTCAAGCACTACACCGCCCGGCCGAGCAACTGGCGCGCCGCGCAGCCCCTGCACGAGTACATGAAAGCGCAGGGCATCGTCGGCATTGAAGGCATCGACACGCGCGCGCTGGTGCGCTATCTCCGCGATCACGGCTCGCAGCAAGGCGTGATTTCCACCGCGGCCGACAATCCCGGCGAGCTTGCGGCGAAAGCGAAAAATTCGCCGGGCCTGGTCGGCGTCGATCTGGTGCGCCAGGTGTCCTGCGGCGCAGCGTATGAATGGAATCAGGGCATGTGGCGCCTCGACGGCTACAAGCAGCGCGATCCGGCGAAGGCCGCCGCCAAGCGCAAAGGCAAGGGGAGTTTCACCGCGCCGGCGTTTTCGGTGGTCGCTTACGATTACGGCATCAAGTACAACATTCTGCGCCACCTCGCCGAAGCCGGCTGCAGCGTCCGGGTGGTGCCGGCGGCGACCCCCGCGCAGGACGTGCTCGCGCTCGATCCCGATGGAATTTTTCTTTCCAACGGCCCGGGCGATCCCGACGCCGTGCCCTACGCTAAAGAAAACGTTCAGAAGTTGATCGGCAAGAAGCCGATTTTCGGCATCTGCCTCGGCCATCAGATCCTCGGCCTCGCGCTCGGCGGCAAGACGTATAAATTGAAATTCGGCCACCACGGCGGCAATCAGCCGGTGATGGATTTGACCACGCGCAAGGTCGAGATCACCGCGCAGAACCACGGCTTCGCCGTGGATGCGGACTCGCTCAAAGGCGCGGCGGAAGTCACCCATCTCAATTTGAACGACAACACGGTGGAAGGCCTGGCGCACCGCGAGCTGCCGATTTTTTCCGTGCAGTATCATCCGGAATCTTCCCCCGGGCCGCACGACGCGGATTATCTTTTCAAGCGCTTCACCGATCTGATGGCCAGGCATCGAGGCCGGTAATTTTCCCATGCCCAAACGCACCGACATCCATTCGATTCTGCTGATCGGCGCCGGGCCGATCATCATCGGCCAGGCCTGCGAGTTCGATTACTCCGGCACCCAGGCGCTGAAGGCGCTGAAAGAAGAGGGCTACAAAGTCATTCTCGTCAATTCCAATCCGGCGACGATCATGACCGATCCGGGATTTGCCGCGCGCACCTACATCGAGCCGATCACCACCGACGTGGTGGAAAAAATCATCGCCAGGGAGCGTCCCGACGCGATCCTGCCGACCCTCGGCGGCCAGACCGCGCTCAACCTCGCCATCGATCTTGCCGAGAAGGGAATCCTCGAGCGCTACGGCGTCGAGATGATCGGCGCCAGGATCGATTCGATCAAAAAGGCCGAGGACCGCGACCTGTTCAAGGAAGCCATGCGCCGTATCGGCCTCGATCTGCCGCGCAGCGGCTACGCGCGCAGCATGCGCGATGCCGTGCGCATTCAAAAACGGCTCAATTTCCCGGTGATCATCCGCGCCTCGCGCACCCTCGGCGGCAGCGGCGGCAACTTCGCGTACGGTCCCGACGACTTCAAAGAAGTCGTGCAGGCGGGCCTGGGCATTTCCCCGGTGCACGAGGTGCTGATCGAGGAATCGGTGCTGGGCTGGAAGGAATTCGAGCTCGAGGTGATGCGCGATCACAAAGACAACGTGGTGATTATCTGCTCCATCGAGAATTTCGATCCCATGGGGGTTCACACCGGCGACTCGATCACGGTGGCGCCGGCGCAGACATTGACCGACAAGGAATACCAGATCATGCGCGACGCCGCGCTGCGCGTGATCCGCGAGATCGGCGTCGACACCGGCGGCTCGAATATTCAGTTCGCGGTCAATCCGAAAAACGGCCGCATGGTGGTGATCGAGATGAACCCGCGGGTGTCGCGCAGCTCGGCGCTGGCGAGCAAGGCCACCGGCTTTCCCATCGCCAAGATCGCCGCCAAGCTCGCCGTCGGCTTCACCCTCGACGAGATCCGCAACGACATCACCCGCGAGACGCCGGCCTGCTTCGAACCGACCATCGATTACGTGGTGGTGAAAATTCCGCGCTTCACCTTCGAAAAGTTTCCCCAGGCCGAGGATCTCCTGACGCCGCAGATGAAATCGGTCGGCGAGGCGATGGCCATCGGCCGCACTTTCAAGGAATCCTTGCAAAAGGCGATGCGCTCGCTGGAAACCGGCTCGTTCGGTTTCGAGCCCAGGGTCGATCTCTCCGACCCGGCGCGCCAGGCATCGCTCGAGCTCGTTCACGCCAAGCTCAAGCAGCCCAACGCGCAGCGGCTCTGGTATATCGGCGATGCCTATCGGCTCGGCATGAGCACCGAGGAAATTTATCAATTATCGGCGATCGATCCCTGGTTTCTCGAAAAAATTCGCGAGCTCGTTGCGGTCGAAAAGGAGATCGCGGGGAATTTCCCCGCGCAGCTCGACGCCGCGCGCTGGCGCCAGTGGAAGCAGGCGGGTTTTGCCGACGCCCGCCTCGGCAAACTCATGGGCGCCGGCGAAGAGGAGATTCGCGCGGCGCGCAAAGCGCGGGGCGTCGAAGCGGTGTTCAATGCGGTGGACACCTGCGGCGCGGAGTTTCAGGCTTTCACACCGTACCTGTACTCGACCTACGAAGGCGAGGACGAATCCAGACCGACGGCGCGGAAAAAAATCATGATCCTGGGCGGCGGCCCGAACCGCATCGGCCAGGGCATCGAGTTCGACTACTGCTGCGTGCACGCTGCCTTCGCTCTCAAAGAAGAGGGCTACGAGACCCTCATGGTCAACTGCAATCCCGAAACGGTCAGCACGGATTACGACACTTCGGACAAACTGTTCTTCGAGCCGCTGACGATGGAAGAGGTGATGAACATCGTCGATCGGGAAAAACCCGACGGCGTGATCGTTCAGTTCGGCGGCCAGACGCCGCTCAAGCTGGCGCTGGCGCTCGAGCGCGCCGGGGTGCCGATCATCGGCACCTCGCCGGACAGCATCGATCTGGCCGAGGACCGCGAGCGCTTCGCCGAGCTGTTGAACAAGCTCGCCATCAAGCAGCCCGACAACGGCATCGCCCGCTCGTATCAGGACGCCTTCAAGATTGCCGAAGGACTGGGCTACCCGGTGCTGGTGCGGCCCTCGTACGTGCTCGGCGGGCGCGCCATGCAGATCGTCTACGACGGCGAGGCCCTGCGCGATTACATGACTCACGCGGTCTCGGCTTCGCCCGAGCATCCGGTGCTGATCGACAAATTTCTCGACGATGCCATCGAAATCGACGTGGACGCCCTCGGCGACGGCGAAGACTACGTGATCGGCGGGATCATGGAGCACATCGAGCGCGCCGGTGTCCACTCCGGCGACAGCGCGTGCAGCCTGCCGCCGAAATCCATCGGCCCGGAAATTCAGGACGAGATCCGCCGGCACACGATTGCGCTGGCCCGAGCGCTCAACGTGCGCGGTCTGATGAACGTGCAGTTTGCCGTGCAAAAAGACAAGGTCTTTGTCCTCGAGGTCAACCCGCGCGCGTCGCGCACCGTGCCCTTCGTCAGCAAGGCGATCGGCGTGCCGCTGGCGAAAGTGGCGGCGCGCGTCATGGTCGGCAAGCGGCTGCGCGAGCTGGGCTTCCTGCGCGAGATCCGCCCGGCGCACATCTCGGTCAAGGAAGCGGTGTTCCCGTTCAATAAATTTCCCGGCGTGGATACCTTGCTCGGCCCCGAGATGAAATCGACGGGCGAAGTCATGGGCATCGATACTTCGTTCGGCATCGCCTTCGCCAAAGCGCAGCTCGGCGGCGGCATGCGCCTGCCGCGCAGCGGGCGGGTGTTTATCAGCGTGCGCGACGAAGACAAGCCCGGGGTCGCCGCCGCCGCCGAAAAGCTTCACCGCAGCGGTTTTATTATCGTCGCCACCCGCGGCACCGCGGCTTATTTCGCCGCCCGCGGCATCCCGGCGGAGATCGTCAAGAAAGTTCAGGAGGGGAGCCCGAACATCGGCGATCAGATCAAAGACGGGGAGGTCGCCATGGTCATCAACACGCCCACCGACGCGCATTCCCAGGCCGATTCGTACTACATCCGGCGCTGCGCGCTCGACTATCAGGTGCCGTACTTCACGACCATTGCCGGCGCCGAAGCGGCCGCCGAAGGCATCGAATATCTGAAACAGCGCGAGTTCGACGTCAAAGCGCTGCAAGACTACGACGCGCCGGTTCTGCCGTAGTCTTCGAGCCCGAACCGATTTTCGCGGAGAGCAGCGATGAGCGCCGGCGCTTCGGAGTCGAGTAAAACTCCCGCCGGCCGAGCGGCGGATGCCGAGGCGCGCCTGCGCGCCCTCGGCGCGGCGATCGAGAATCTTCACGGCGTGGGGCCGAAACGCGCGGCGCAGTTGAAGGACTTCGGCATCGCGACCATCCGCGATTTGCTGTATCACCTGCCGTTTCGCTATGAAGACCGCCGGCAGATCAAGAAAATCGCCGAGGCCGCGCCCGGCGAAACGGCGAGCTTTGCCGGGCGGCTGATCGGACTGCAAAAGAAATTCGTGCCGCGGCTGCGGCGCCGGATGCTGCTTGGCACCCTGCGCGACGAAACGGCCAGCATCGACCTGATCTGGTATCGCGCGCCCGGTTATCTCGCCGACTCGCTAACGAACGGCCGCGAGCTTTTAGTCCACGGCAAAGTCGAGCCGGGCATGCCCGGCCGCCTTCGCATCGCGCACCCCGATTTCGATTTCATCGACAGCGGCGCCGAGCGCGAGCGCCAGCGCATTCTGCCGATTTATGTTTGTCCCGCCGGCATCCCGCCGTCGCTCCTGCGCCGCTGGGCGGCGCAGGCCCTCGAAGCGTACCGCGATTCTTTATCGAATGGGTTGCCGGAAGCGATTGTGCGGCGTCAGGGTTTGCTCGACGCGGGCGAAGCGCTGACCGGCTTGCACTGCCCGGACGCCGGCGCGGATATCGCGGCGCTGAACGCGTGTTCCTCGCCGGCGCATCGAACGATCATCTTCGACGAGCTTTTTTATCTCCAGCTCGGTCTCGGCCGGCGCAAAATTTCTCAGCGCGGCTACGATGGCATTCGCCTTGCCCTGCGCTCGGCCGGCCTCGTCCAGCGCATGAAAAAACTTCTTCCCTTCGATCTCACCGGCGCGCAGCGGCGCGTGCTCGGCGAGATCGAGGGCGACCTCGCCGGCGATCGGCCGATGCAGCGGCTGGTGCAGGGCGATGTGGGCTCGGGCAAAACGCTGGTGGCCTGGCTCGCTTCGCTGCGCGCCATCGAGAGCGGCTACCAGGCCCTGTGGCTGGCGCCGACGGAAATTCTCGCCGAGCAGCATTACCGCAACCTAAAGCCGTTCGCCGACGAATTGAGAATTCCCGCGGCGCTGCTCACGGCCGCGACTGCGGCCAAAGAAAAGCGCGACTTGCTTCGCGCCATCGAGCGCGCCGACGTGGCCTTCGTCGTCGGCACCCACGCCTTGATTCAGGAGGAAGTACGCGCGCCGCGCATGGGCCTGGGCGTGATCGACGAGCAGCACCGCTTCGGCGTCGTGCAGCGCTTGTCGCTGCGCCGCCTGATCGGCAGCGCCGCGGCGCGATGCGAGCCGCACCTGCTGCTGATGAGCGCCACCCCGATCCCGCGCAGCCTTGCCCTCGTGCTCTACGGCGACATGGAAGTTTCCTTCGTCGACGAGCTGCCGCCGGGGCGAAAGCCCGTGCGCACCCGGCTTTTTTCCGAGCGCGAGCGCAAGCAGGTCTATGCGATCGTGCTCGAGGAATTGAAGCGCGGCCGCCAGGCCTTCGTCGTGCTGCCGCTGGTGGAGGCCTCCGAGCAGCTGCAACAGGTGCGCGATGCGACTCAGATGGCGGAGAAAATGCGCCAGACGCTGTTCCAAGACTTCGGCGTCGGCCTGGTGCACGGGCGCTTGAAGACCGAGGAGCGCGATGCCGTCATGCGCGACTTTCGCGACGGGCGGCTCGGCATTCTGGTCGCCACCACGGTCATCGAGGTCGGCATCGATATTCCCAACGCGACGGTGATGGTGGTCGAGCACGCCGAGCGCTTCGGCCTGTCGCAGTTGCATCAATTGCGCGGCCGGGTCGGGCGCGGCGCGGCGCCGGGGCAATGCCTGCTGGTCGATCGCGGCACCGGCAGCGCGCTCGCGGCGGAACGCCTGCGAGTGATGGTAAGCGAGCACGACGGCTTCAAAATTGCCGAGGCCGATCTGCGGCTTCGCGGTCCCGGAGAGATGCTCGGCGCGCGCCAATCGGGTTTGGGCGATTTTCATTTTGCCAGTCTCGCGCGCGACGCCCGCGTGCTCGCCGAAGCGCGCAAGGAAGCGCTGGCCTGGCTCGAAAAAGACCCCGAGCTGAAAAGCAAAGCCTCGGCGCAAATGCGCCGAATCCTGCGCCAGCGCTGGGGCACGACCCTGGAGTTGGGCAGCGTCGGCTGATCGGAAGGCGGCCAGGCTCGGCGCGCCGAAATTCCGCGTGCCGGTTTGACAACGCAAAATCGCCGGTCTACCTTCGTGAAAACAGCTTTGTTTTCATTTGCTTTCTCCGGCGCCATGGAAACCTACGACAGCAAAACCGCAAGCCGGCTCGTGGGCGTGAGCCTGCGCCAACTGCAATACTGGGACGAGCAGGATTTCATCCGGCCGTCGGTGCAACTCGCCGAGGGGCGCGGCACCCGGCGGCTGTATTCATTCAACGATCTGATCTGCCTCAAAGTGGTGCGCCACCTGGCGCGCCACGGTTTCAATCTGCAAAAGATCCGCCGCTGCGTGGCGCCGCTCAAGCAAAACGCCGCGCCCACCGAGCGGCTCGGCAAGTCGCTGCGCTACCTCACTGACGGCGAGGAGCTGTTCGTCATCACCGACGACCGGCAGAAAATTCTTCAGGCGATGGAGCGCGAGTTCGTGCTTTCTCTGGGCATCGGCAGCCTGGTGCGCGAGCTGGACGATCAGACCAGGCGCGCGGCGGCTTCCGAGCGCCGGCGCAGAAAATCCGGGCGCCGGCTCGCGCACGCGCGCGCCGGGGCGGCGTAGATTTATGGAACCCGCCAAAGTCACGCCGATGATGCGCCAGTATCTGCAGATCAAGGAGCGCTATCGCGACGCCATCCTGTTTTTTCGCCTGGGCGATTTCTACGAAATGTTTTTCGAGGACGCCCACACCGCCTCGAAGATCCTCGACATCGCGCTCACCTCGCGCAACCGCTCCGAGGAAGGCTCGGTGCCGCTCTGCGGCGTGCCGTACCACGCCGCCGATCCGTATATTCAAAAGCTCCTCGACGCCGGCCACAAAGTCGCGGTGTGCGAGCAGGTCGAAGACCCGGCTCTGGCCAAAGGCGTGGTCAAGCGCGAGGTGGTGCGCGTGATCACGCCCGGCACCGTCACGGCGGCGGAAGCGCTCGATGCGCGCGGCAACAATTTTCTCGCCGCGGTGGGGCGCGGCGCCGAGGGTTTCGGTCTGGCTTTGACCGACATCACCACCGGCGAATTCCGCTGCACGCAAATCGCCGAAGAAGCCGCGCTGCTCGACGAGCTGGGCCGCATCCGGCCGAGCGAATTGCTGATCGCCCAGAGCGACCGGCGGCTGCGCGAGCGGCTGTACAAAGAATATCCGCTGATTCACTTCACCGCGGTCGCCGACGACAGCTTTGGCGACGGCGCTCGAAACCGCCTGGCCGATGGAGCGGGGGAGCTATCGCTCGGCGTGCAAGCCGCTTCGGCGATTCTCGCGTATCTCGAAATCAACGCGCCGGAGTCGCTCAAGTCGATCGCGGCGCTCGAGGCCTACCGGGTGGCCAATTATCTCGTGCTCGACGAAGCCACGCGGGCCAATCTCGAGCTCACCGCCGGCAACCAGGGCGATCGCCGCGGCTCGCTGCTGCATCTCATCGATGCCACGTCGACGGCGCTCGGCGCGCGCCGGCTGCGCCGCTGGCTTCTGTATCCGCTGCTCGATCCGCGGGAGATCGGCGCGCGCCTGGACGGCGTGCAGGAACTCGCCGAGCGCTTCGCGCTGCGGCAAGAATTGAAAGCCGCCCTCGCGGGAATCCAGGACCTCGAACGGCTCGCCGGGCGCGCCGTTGCCGGCAGCGCGTCGCCCAAAGACCTGGTCGCGATCAAACAGACGCTGCGCGCCGTGGGCGAAGTGCGCGGCCGGCTCGCGCCGCTGGAGGCGCCGATCCTGGCCGCGCTGCGCAGCGATCTCGCCGAGCTGCCCGCAGTCACAGAGCTGATCGAGCGCGCCATCGTCGAGGATCCGCCTTTCGCGCTCAAAGACGGCGGCTTCATCCGCGCCGGTTTCGACGCGGAGCTGGACGAGATCCGCGGCCTTCGTTCCCACGCGAAGGAATGGATTCGGCAATTCGAAGCGAGCGAGCGCCAGCGCACCGGCATTCACTCGCTCAAGGTGCGCTACAACCGCGTCTTTGGCTACTACATAGAAGTCAGCAATTCCCAGCTCAAATCCGTGCCCGGCGATTACCTGCGCAAACAGACCATCGCCACCGGCGAGCGCTACATCACGCCCGAGCTGAAAGAATACGAAGCCAAGGTGCTCAACTCGGAAAGCCTGATGGAAAAGCTCGAGAGCGCGATCCTGGCGCGGGTGCGCGAAGAAGTCGCGAGCCATTATCCCGCGCTGAAAACCGTCGCCGAAGCGCTGGCCGTGCTCGACGCTCTGGCCGCGCTCGCCGACGCCGCCGAGAGCCATCGTTTCACCCGACCGCAGATCGACGCCGGCGCGCGCCTGCGGCTGCGCGAAGCGCGCCATCCGGTGGTGGAGGCGACGGTGGGGCGCGGCGCGTTCGTGCCCAACGATTGCGCCATCGATCCCGACAGCGCGCAAATTCTGCTTCTCACCGGGCCCAACATGGCGGGCAAATCGACCTACATGCGCCAGGTGGCGCTATGCGTGATCCTGGCGCAGATGGGGAGCTTCGTGCCCTGCGCCGAGGCGCAGATCGGCGTGGTGGACCGGATCTTCACCCGCATCGGCGCCGCCGATGCGCTCAGCCGCGGCGAATCGACCTTCATGGTCGAGATGAAAGAGACGGCGAACATTCTTCATCACGCCAGCGCGCGCAGCTTGATTTTGCTCGATGAAGTCGGGCGCGGCACCAGCACTTTCGACGGCATCTCGATCGCCTGGGCCGTGGCCGAATCGCTGCACGATGCGCCGGCGCGGCCGCGCACGCTTTTCGCCACCCACTACCACGAGCTGACGGACCTGGCTTCGACCAAAGAGCGGGTGAAAAATTTCAATTTCGCCGTAAAAGAATGGCGCGGCGATATTATTTTTCTGCGCAATCTGATCGAAGGCGCGGCGAGCCACAGCTACGGCATTCACGTGGCGCGGCTGGCCGGCATGCCGGCCGAGATCATCGAGCGCGCCAAGGAGATCCTGGCGCGCCTGGAAAGCGGCCGCGCCGGCCGCCAGGATTTCGCCGGGCGCGATGCCGCGGCCGCCGCGCCGGCGCAGATGACGCTATTTTTTCCCGGCGACGACTCTTTGCGCCGGCGCCTGCGCGAGATCGACCTCGCCGCCATGACGCCGCTCGAAGCGATGAACCTGCTGAATGAGTTGATCGAAGAGGCCAAAAAGTGAGCCGAGCCCAAGCGGGGGATTCATGATCGCAAAAAGGATGCGCCGCGCGAGCGGCGGATGGCCGGCCATGCTGGCGCTGGCAGCCGCCCTCGCGGCGGCCGGTCCGGCGTGGACGCAGAGCCAGACCAGCGACGGCGGCGCCGAGGCGCCGCCGGACCGGGCGCTGGTCACCGGGCTGCGATTCATTTCGTCGAAGGCAACGACGCGGATTCTGCTCGAGCTGTCGCAGGAGGCAAAATACGAGATCGGCCGGCTGGCCGGCGATCCGGCCAGGGGACTGCCGCCGCGGCTTTACATCGACATCTCCGGCGCGCGCCTGGCGCTCGCCTCGCGGGAGCCCGTGCCGGTGGACGACGATCTCGTGCGCCAGGTGCGCCTCGGCCAATACAGCGCCGACGTGGTGCGCGTGGTGCTCGATCTCCAGGCGCAGAGCGCGCACAAGACTTTTTTTCTGACCGAGCCCTGTCGCCTGGTGGTCGAGCTTTCCGGGCCGAAGACTCAGGAGCGCGCGGCGGCCGGCGAGCCGGCTCCCAAGACGGAAAACGCGGCGCCTAAAACCGCCGCGGCGAGAAAGCCCGCGGCCGCGCCGGCGCTGAGCGGCGTGCGCAAGATCGTTCTCGACCCGGGCCACGGCGGCAAAGATCCCGGCGCCATCGGCGCCGGCGGCCTGGCGGAAAAGGACGTGGTGCTGAGCATCGCCAAAAAGCTCGCCGCCAAGCTCAAGAGCGAGCTCGGCATCGAGGTCGTGCTCACGCGCCGCGACGACCGCTTTGTCGCCCTGGAAGACCGCACCGCGCTGGCCAACGCCGAGGACGCCGACCTGTTCATCTCGCTGCACATGAACGCCAGCCCCAACGCCGAAGCCAGGGGAGTGGAGACCTACTATCTCGACAACACCACCGACGAGGCGGCGATCCGCCTGGCGGCGCGCGAAAACGCCACCGCGCGCAAGAATATTTCCGATTTACAGTTTATACTGAGCGATATGACCCAGAGCATGAAGCTCGAGGACTCGATCACCCTGGCCCACCGGATTCAAGGCGCGCTGGTGGGCGGCATGGGCAAAGTGATGAACGACGTGAAAGACCTCGGCGTCAAGAAGGCGCTGTTCTACGTTCTCGTCGGCGCGCGCATGCCGAGCGTGCTGGTGGAAATGTTTTTCATCACCAACCGGGTCGAAGGCCGCGCGCTCGCTCTGGCGAGCTACCAGGACGCCATGGTCGAAGCGCTCTTCGAAGGCATTCAGAAATACAGCCAGTCCAATCAGATGGTCAAAACGCTTTAGGCCCAGCCCATGGACGCCGTCGCCATTTCCCTCGCCTTGCTCGAAGGCGCGCAGGCCGAGCCCGATCTCAAGCGCCAGGCGCGCCGTTACATCGACGACGGCCGGCGCGCGCTGTTCGAGCGCCACCGCAGCGGCGCCGGCGGCTTGGAAATCGCTGCGGCGTGGTCCACGGTGATGGATCATCTGATCCGCCACCTGTTCACTGCGATCAGCGCCGACTACGGCCAGCAGCTCCCGGCCGCCAACCGCCGGGTCGCGCTGATCGCCCAGGGCGGCTACGGCCGCGGCGAGCTCAATCCGCAGTCGGACATCGATCTGTTGTTTCTCTACGTCTGGAAGGTTTCGCCGTTTGTCGAATCGGTCACCGAGAAGCTGCTCTACACCTTGTGGGACGCCGGCCTTCAAGTCGGCCACGCCACCCGGAGCATCGCCGACTGCGTGCGCCTGGCCGAGAGCGACATGAAAGTGCGCACCTCGCTGCTCGACGCGCGCTTTCTCTGCGGCGATTTTCCGCTGTACGAAGACTTCGAGAAAAAGGTCGAGTCGCGCCTGGTGAAAAACGGCGTCAAGCGCTTTATCCGCGAGAAGCTCGAAGAAACGCGCCTGCGCCACGAGCAGTTTGGCGGCTCGGTCTATCTGCTCGAGCCCGACGTAAAGGAAGGCGAGGGCGGGCTGCGCGATTTGCAGACCGCGCGCTGGGTCGCGCGCGCCGGTCTCAAGGTTAAGGACATCGAAACCCTGGCGCTGAACGGCATCGTCGGCGCCGCCGATATCGCGCAGTTGAAGGAGTCCCAGGATTTTCTCCTCCGGGTGCGCAACGAGCTTCACTTCTCCACCGGCAAACACCAGGACCAGCTCACCTTCGAGCACCAGGAAAAAGTCAGCGCGGCGCTCGGCTTCGAAGGCGAGGGCGCGCTGCGCGGCGTCGAAGTCTTCATGCGCAGCTATTATTTGCACGCCGCCCAGGTGAACCGGCTTTCCACCCTGATCGTTCACCGGGTCACCGACTGCGACAAGCCGCGCTTCGGCGCCGGGGCGATTTTCGGCCGCACGCTGCGCGAAGGCATCCGCCTGTCCAAGGGACATCTGACCGTGACCAAGCCGGAGGTTTTGCGCAGCGCGCCGGAAAACCTCGTGCGCATTTTCGACGACGCGCAGAAATACAACTGCCAGTTATCGCACGAAACCCGCGAGCTTTTGCGCGCGCACCTCGACCTGATCGACGACGAGTTCCGCCGCTCGGCGGCGGCCAACCTGCCGTTTTTCAGCATTCTGCGCTGGAAGGAATCGGTCTACGAGACGCTCGTGGAAATGCACCGGGCCGGCGTGCTCGGCGCGCTCATCCCCGAGTTCGGCCGGCTCCTGTGCATGGTGCTGCACGACGCCTACCACATCTACACCGTCGATCAGCATTCGCTGCGGCTGATCAAAGAAATCGAGCGGCTGAAAGCCGGCGAGTACGCCGAAAGCTCGCCGCTGCTCACTCAGCTGGCGCGCGAGGCGGAAAAAATCGAGCTCCTCTATCTCGGCCTGATGTTCCACGACATCGGCAAGGGCTTCGGCGGCGGGCACTCGGAGATCGGCGCGCGCATGGTGCATTCGATCGCGCGCCGCATGCGTCTCAACGCCGACGACGGCGCGCTGGTGGAATTCCTCGTGCGCCATCACCTGCTGATGACCCATACGGCGTTTCGCCGCGACCTGGAGGACCCCAAGACGATTTCCGACTTCGCCAAAACCATGGGCGGCGTCAACAATCTCAAGATGCTCTATCTGCTGACCTTCGCCGACGTGAAGGCGGTGGGCCCCGAAGTGTGGAATCCCTGGAAGGCGTCGCTTTTGGGCGAGCTCTACATCAAGACGCTCAACGTTCTGGAGGAAGCCGAGAAGGGCGAGTTCGAGCGCCAGGACGTGCGCGCGGCGCTGCGCCGCGTGCAGACCCGCGTGCGCCGCCAGCTGACCAAAGACCACGACGAGGAAGAGGTCGAGCAGTTTATCGAGGCCATGCCCGAGCGCTACTTTCTCTCGACCCCCGAGGACGACATCGCCGAGCACTTCGAGCTGATGAGCCGCTTTCGCGGCCGGCGCGCCGAGCTTTCGGTGCAGCACTTCCCCGACCGCGACTGCAGCTCGGTGGCGATCTGCTGCCAGGACCGGCCCGGCCTGTTCGCGTCGATCACCGGGGTTTTCACCGCGCTCAATTTCGATATTCTCAACGCGCGCATCTTCACCGCCACCGACGGCCGCATCCTCGACGTGTTTCGGATTTCCCACCACGGCCGCGCCGAAGTCGTCATGGCCGAGCAGAAGTGGATCAAGTTCCGCGCCATCCTCGACGGCGTGCTCGACGGCAAGATCGACATCGCCCACCTGGTGGGCTCGTTCAAGCCCTCCGCGCTGTTTCAGAAGCGCGCGCCCAGGGTCGCCACGGTGGTCAACATCGACAACGAGGCTTCCGACGATTTCACCATCGTCGAAGTTTTCACCGAAGACCGGATCGGCGTGCTGTTCACGATCACCTACAGCCTGCACCGGCTCGGCCTGTCGATCCACGTGGCCAAGATCTCCACCAACGTCGATCAGGCGGCGGACGTTTTCTACGTCACGGATCGCGCCGGGGGCAAAATCGTCGAGCCGGACGAGGTCGAAGCCGTGCGCAATTTTCTCCGCCAGAACCTGGCGCCGCAAAATGACTCACCTCAACAAGGAATCGCTGAGCCCGTCGGTTGACGCCTTCCTGGCGATGGCGGCGGTGGAGAAGGGGCTGGCGAAGAACACCCTCGACGCCTACGGCCGGGACCTGGCGAAATTTCTGAGCTATCTGGAAAGCCAGCGGATCGCCTCCTGGGGCGAGGTCGACGGCGCGCGCATCCGCGCGTTCATCGCTTCCCTGCGCGCCGCCGGCCTGGGCCCGCGCAGCATCGCGCGCCATGCGGTCAGCGTGCGCCGGCTGTTTTCCTTTCTCGAAAGCGAAGCGCAGGTTTCCTCGAAGGCCATGCCCGAAGTGCTCCTGCCGGCGGCGGCGCGGAAATTGCCGCACACGCTGTCGAGCGAAGATATCGCCAGGCTGCTGGCGCAGCCCGATCCGTCCACGGCGCTGGGCGCGCGCGATCAGGCGATGCTCGACCTTTTGTACGCCACCGGCCTGCGGGTCTCGGAGCTGGTCGCGCTGGAGATGCGCAACGTGAGCTTGCAGGGCGATTATCTGACCGTCAAAGGCAAGGGTTCCAAAGTCCGGCCGGTGCCGTTCGGCCGCTGGGCGCGCGAGCGCCTCGATCGCTATCTCAAGCAGGCGCGGCCGCGGCTGCTGAAAGGCAAGTCGAGCGGGTTCGTGTTCACCAACCGCTCGGGCAAGCGCATGACCCGCCAGGGTTTCTGGAAGCTGATTCGGCGCTACGCCCTGGCCGCGGGCATCGCCAGGCGCGTGACACCGCACACTCTGCGCCATTCCTTCGCCACCCATCTGCTCGAGGGCGGCGCCGATTTGAGAGCCGTGCAGGCGATGCTCGGCCACGCCGACATCTCGACCACGCAGATCTACACCCACGTGGACGGCGCGCGGCTGAAAAAAGTCCACCGGGAATTTCATCCGCGGGAACGAAGCCGCGTAAAAAGAAAAACGCCGGGAGAAATGGGCTAGCGTAGGGGGCGACCCTGTGTGGTCGCCCGACGCTAGGCAGACACATAGGTCTGCCCCTACATCCCAAATGCTTGTCTTTTTCGCGGCCTTGCCGTATGCATATAAAAGTCTTCTCCCGCGGGTTTTTGTTGGAAGAAACCATCCGTCAAATTGCGATCTGGGCGCTGCCGGTGCTGGCCGCCGTGGTGTTTCATGAAGTCGCCCACGGCTGGGTTGCCTACAAGCTCGGCGATGCCACTGCCGCGCGGCTCGGCCGCCTGACGCTCAATCCCTTCGCGCACGTGGATCTGTTCGGCACGGTGCTGCTGCCGCTGGTGCTGGTTCTCTCCAACGCGCCGTTCGTGTTCGGCTACGCCAAGCCGGTGCCCGTCAACTTTGCCAACCTGCGCCACCCCAAGCGCGACATGATCTGGGTCGCCGCGGCGGGGCCGGCGACCAATCTGCTGCTGGCGCTCATCTGCACATGGGTCTGGAAGTCCCTTGCGCCGCTGCTCGATGCGCCGCCTGATGCGGCGGCCGGGGGCAATTATCTCACCGCCATCGCGCTGATGGCCCAGAGCGGAATTCTGATCAACGTCGCCCTCGCGGTGCTGAATTCCTTTCCGCTGCCGCCGCTCGACGGCGGGCGGGTTCTGGTGGGCTTGCTGCCGCGCCCGCTTTCGGCGAAACTGGCGCGGGTGGAGCGCTTCGGCTTTTTGATTCTGATCGTGCTGCTGATGACGCACACGCTGGATTATCTTCTCGATCCTCCGATGGAGTTCCTGCTGAAAGCTTACTTGCGCGCTTTTTGACCGGACCAACTATGGAAATCATCGTCAGCGGCATGCGACCCACCGGGCGTCTTCATCTCGGCCATCTGCACGGCGCCCTGCAGAACTGGCTCAGGCTGCAGCAACAGTATCGCTGCTATTTTTTCGTCGCCGACTGGCACGCGCTGACGACCGACTACGCTGCGCCGCAGGGCATCCGGCAGAGCACCGTCGAGATGGTGATGGACTGGCTGAGCATCGGCCTCGATCCGGCCAAATCCGTGCTGTTTCGCCAGTCGCGGGTGAAGGAGCACGCCGAGCTGCACCTGCTCTACTCGATGATCACGCCGGTGCCCTGGCTCGAGCGCAACCCGACCTACAAGGAACAGCTCAAGGAGGTCGAAGGCAAGGATCTCTCGACCTACGGTTTTTTGGGCTATCCGGTTTTGCAGGCCGCGGACATCACGATCTACAAGGCGAACAAAGTCCCCGTCGGCGTCGATCAGGCGCCCCACGTGGAGCTCACCCGCGAGATCGTGCGCCGCTTCAATCAGTTTTACCGGCCGATTTTCCCCGAGCCCGAAGTGCTGCTCACCGAGGCGCAAAAAGTGCCGGGCCTCGACGGCCGCAAGATGAGCAAGAGCTACGGCAACGCGGTGTTTCTCTCGGACACGCCCAAAGAGATCGACCAGAAATTGAGCCGCATGATGACCGATCCCGCGCGCGTGCGGCGCAACGATCCCGGCGAGCCGGAAAAATGCCCGGCGTTTCAGCTGCACAAGATTTACTGCACGCCCGGGGAGATCGCGCAGGTTTCCCAGGGCTGCCGCAGCGCCGGCATCGGCTGTCTCGAATGCAAAAAGATCATGATCAAGCACGTGATCGACGACCTCGCGCCGTTTCGCGAGAAGCGCGCTCATTACCAGGAGCGGCCCGCTGAAGTCGAAGAGATCCTGGCGGCGGGGACCGCAACGGCCGCGAGCGCCGCCGCCGCGACCATGACCGAAGTCAGGGAGGCGGTGGGCTTGTGAGCACGCGCGTCCAACTGGAATTTTTCGAAGGCCCGCTGGATCTCCTGCTCCATTTGATCAAGAAAAACGAAGTCAGCATCACCGACATTCCCATCGCCGCGATCACCGAGCAGTATCTCGCCACCCTGGAGCTGATGGAGACTTTGAGCCTCGATGTCGCCGGCGAGTTTCTCGTCATGGCCGCCACCCTGATCCACATCAAATCGCGCATGCTTCTGCCGGCCGGCGCCGAGGAAGAGGACGACGAGGAAGGCGGCCTCGATCCGCGCGAGGAGCTGGTGCGCCGGCTGCTGGAATACCAGCGCTACAAGGACGCCGCCGCCGAGCTCGAGCAGCGCGACATCCTCACCCGCGACGTGTTCACCCGCGCCGCGCCGCCGGTGGAGGAAGCCGCGCCGCGCGGTTTTCGCGAGGTATCGGTGTTCGAGCTGCTCGGCGCCTTGAAACGGGTCATCGAGCGGCTGCCCAGGGACGTCTTCCACGACGTCACCCTCGACAAGATCACGGTGCGCGAAAAGATGACCCTGCTGCTCGACCGGCTGCGGCGCCAGGCGAGTCTGCTCTTCGAGGAGCTTTTCGACCAGGCCCAAAGCCGCATGGAAGTGGTGGTGACGTTCCTCGCGATGCTCGAGCTGGTCAAGGTGCGCGCGATAAGGATTTTTCAGGATGACCTGGCCGGGCCGATCCGCATCGAGGCCGCCGCAGACATGGACGAGGCTGCGGAGCGGGTGAGCCTCGACGACGAAACCGGGGAGAAGCAAGATGGAGCGTGAAGAAATCAAAGCCATCCTCGAAAGCCTCTTGTTTGTCGCCGACGGGCCGCAAGCCGCGGAGCGGCTGGCCGAGGCGATCGACGGCGCGGAAAAAGCGCTCGTGCGCGAGCTGCTCGAGGAGATTCGGCAGGAGTTCGAATCGCAGAGCCGCGGCATCCGCCTGGTCGAAGTCGCCGGCGGCTATCAACTGCGCACGCCCAGGAGCAGCGCCGAGGCGGTGAAGAAATTTCTCGGCGGCCGCCCCGCGCGCATGGGTAAGGCCACGCTGGAAACCCTGGCGATCGTCGCCTATCGCCAGCCGATCACCAAAGCCGAGATCGAAGCGATCCGCGGCGTCGACGTGGACGGCGTCGTGACGACCCTGCTCGAGCGCAATCTGATCCGCGCGGTGGCGCGCAAGGACGTGCCGGGCCGGCCCTTTCTCTACGGCACCACCGCCGAGTTTTTGCAGCTCTTCAATCTGAAAGATCTCTCGGAGCTGCCGACCTTGAAGGAAATGGGCGAAATCACGCTGCCGGAAATTCCCGGCGACACCGTCGCGCTCGATCAGCCCGAAGAAGCCTGAAGGCGTCGGTCATGGAGCGGCTGCAAAAAATCATCGCGCGCGCCGGCCTCGCGTCGCGGCGCGAGGCCGAGCGCTGGATCGTCGAAGGGCGCATTGCCGTCAACGGCACGGTGGTGCGCGAGCTCGGCACTCAGGCCGATCCGGCCAGAGACAGCATCAAAGTCGACGGCAAGCGCATCCGGCCCGCGGCGGCGCCGCTTTACTACGCTTTTCATAAACCGCCCGGCGTGATCACGACATTGAACGATCCCGAGCATCGTCCCGACCTGACGCCCTATCTCGCAACTCTGGGCGAGAAAAAACGCATCTTCCCGGTGGGCCGCCTCGATTACAACACCACCGGGCTCCTGCTCCTCACCAACGACGGCGAGCTGGCGCTGCGCCTGACCCATCCGCGCTTCGGCGTGAAAAAACTTTACCGGGTCAAGCTCAGCGCCTGTCCGACCGAGGAAGACTTCGCCCGGCTGCGCAAAGGCATCCGTCTCGACGACGGCATGACCGCGCCGGCGCGCGGGCGGGTGATCGACAGGCTCAAGAAAAACGCCTGGGTGGAAATCGAAGTTCAAGAAGGGCGCAAGCGCGAGGTGCGGCGCATGTTCGAGGCGCTGGGCTATTTCGTCGAAAAGCTCGTGCGCATTCGCGTCGGACCGATCGCCCTCGGCGAGTTGGCGCTCGGCGCAATCCGGCCCCTCGGCGCGGCCGAAGTCGCCGCGCTCAAAGCGGCGGCGGGTCTGGCGCGGCCCGCGCGCGGCAAGCCCGCGCCGCGCCGCAGCATCAAAAAGAAACGGGCGGCCTATTGAGCCGCCCGTTTTTCTTGCCGATCGGGATTTCGCCTCAGTGGCGCAGGCTGCAGAATTCCTCGTAGTCGATCAGCTCGTGAATCGTCGGGTGATCGCCGCACATCGGGCAGTTGGGATCGCGGCGCAGGTTGAGCGTGTTGATCTCCATGGTCAGCGTGTTGAAGCAGAGCAGCCGGCCGACCAGCTGCTCGCCTTTGCCGAGAATCAGCTTGATCGCTTCCAGCGCTTCGATCACGCCGATCAATCCCGGCAGCACGCCCAGCACGCCCGCCTCGGCGCAGCTCGGCGCCAGCTCCGCCGGCGGCGGCTCGGGATAGAGGCAGCGGTAGCAGGGGCCCTTCTTCGGATAAAAAACCGTCGCCTGGCCTTCGAACTGAAAGATGCTGCCGTGCACGTTGGGCTTGCCGGCGAGCACGCAGGCGTCGTTGACCAGGTAGCGGGTGGGAAAATTATCGCAGCCGTCGAGCACGAAGTCGTAGTCCTTGATGATCTCCATGATGTTTTCCGACGTGAGCTTGGCCTCGTAGGGAATCACTTTCACGTCGGGATTGAGCGCTTCGAGGGTCTTTTTCGCCGACTCGACCTTGGGCATGCCGACCCGGTCGTTGGCGTGGAGAATCTGGCGCTGCAGGTTGGAGACATCGACCACGTCGTTGTCGATGATGCCGAGAGTGCCGACCCCCGCGGCGGCGAGATAATAGGCCGCCGGCGAGCCCAGACCGCCGGCGCCCACCAGCAGAATCTTCGCTTTCAATAACTTGGCCTGACCGTCTTCGCCGACCTCCGGCAACAAAAAGTGCCGGCTGTAGCGGATCAACTGGTCGGGTGTGTACTGGAAATCCTGGACCCACTTGAAACCGCCGTTTTTCCAGGCCGTGTAGCCGCCCGCCATCGACGAGACGTTCTGATAGCCCATCTCCTTCATGACTCTGGCGGCCAGCAGCGACCGCGTTCCGCCGGCGCAGTAGGCGACCACCGGCGTGCTTTTATCGGGAACGGCGGTTTCGACTTTGATCTCGAGAAAACCGCGGGGCAGGGGAACGGCGCCTTCCAGATGACCCTGGCGCCACTCGTCGCTCTCGCGCACATCGAGCAGCACCGGCGATTTGCCGTTGTTTTTGAGCAGCTCGTGAACCTGCTGCACGCTCACTTCGGGCACTTCCCTGCGCGCCTCGGCCATGAGCTCCTGAAAATTCTTGGCCATGTTGCCTCCGAGATGGACCTAGTAGGTCTAAATTAAGGTGCGGTCGGCGCGATGTCAAGTCAGCGGCGCGCGCCGTCGCGCCGCCGGAGAAATTACCTGGAAATTTTTATCGCCGTCAAGCCGGAGTCATTTCTCGCGGACAAACCCGTGCGCCTCGAGCTGGCGCGCGCAATTTTCCACCGCCGATGCCAGTATCTCGCGGTCCGTCCTGCCGGTCGGGTCTTGAGCATGACAGTCGAGCGTTTGCTTGGTTTGCGGGTTGACCAGCTTGATCGCCAGCGGCGCCGGCCCCGAGCTGCACGCAGCGAGAAAAAACGCCGTCCCCGCAAGCACGCGCAGAAGCGAAGCCGTCCGTCGAAGAAAATTTTTCATCGCGATTTGACCCGCCGTCGAGGTTGATGGTAACAAATAGCAGCCAGAACAACAAAACGATGTGCGGATCGCACCGTCTTTTGCGCGCCCGTAGCTCAGTAGGATAGAGCGTGGGATTCCTAATCCAAAAGAGCAAATTTTTCAGGAATTCAACAGAGACGGCGACTTAGCGATAGGTACGTTTTTGCGTGTTTTTTCGTTCGCTCGGATTTTTCATCCCTTGCAGTGACAGTGTGATTTTTGCAGCCTTTGCATTAAGGTCGGCAACACGTAACGCGAAAAATACCATAGACCCAATTACGCTGAATCTCATCTCTGGAATCCACGAAAACCGGTGCACGGGATAATCGCTTGCTGGGACACGTCACAATGGCATAAACTCTTGTTATGGGAACCATTTTAACAGCGAGACCCTGTAATGTGCAGTTTCTGTGCAGGGGGTTTTTCGTTCCGCCGAAATACGATTTTTATAAGGTTGAAATTAGCACGGCGTTGGCAACGAGGTTGGCTGAAACGTATGCACTGAAATCGACTGAAATCATAGTCAATCAAAACGCTGCGGCCAGCCAATATCTCTCTTTTCGATATACTCTAGCGGGAGACCCATTTCGGTATGTGAACGCATCGCTGGGCATTGACCAAGCAGAGATTAGTTTTTTTAATCCTGCGACGATTCGGGAGCTAATGGCCGAAGTGGAAAAGGCCTGGAAAATCATTTTCGACACGTTGAAGCCAACGGTAAAGGGCAGTTATTTTGAAGCGGCGCTCCACTGCGAGACGGAACAAGGTGCGAGGGAATTCCTAAACGAAAGGATACGTGTGGATGCCCCGGACCTACGCAAAGGTTTTTCAATTGGCACGCGGCCACTTGATGCCATTAACAAGCTAACTTTGGAAGTTTCCGATTCGGTGGAAAATGGATTATATGTGGGGTTCGCTTCGATAAATAACACGGGAGTCGGCGATTCAGTTGGGTTTTCTACCGTGCTTAATGCCACATTAGCCACTTACCGTAGCTTGCAGAAACTTGCTTCTATTCAGATTTTGGAGCATTAAAATGTTGGAACCGTTTCAACGGGCGATCGAAGATGAGAAAAAGGCGCGACTGTCAACCATTGGCGTCTCTACGGGTGTTGGCAGTTTAGGCTGCGGACTAACAAACGCGACCTACGGTTGGCCTCTCGCGGAAGCCGAACCACGTCGCCATGGTGTTCTTGATATTCACGGTCGGGAATGGCTCGCTCAGGGTGCGCCGCGTGCCAAACTTTTTGCGCACGGACTAATTCAGCTGCTAACTACGAACTACGACACGTTGAAAAAAGAAATCTTGGCATCGCGGACCGAAACGAAGCGCGGCAGCACTGGTGTTGTCGTGACTGGACCTTCACCCACGGAAGGATTTCGACAAAGAGAACTCGAATGGCGACGGACCCATTCAAGGGAATTACAACGATACGAAAATCAGTGGGTGGTGCTTGAAGGTGAAGAAGTAATCAGTCATGGTTCGGACCCTGCTCAAGTCATTCAAGAAGCCAAAGCAAGAGGAATCCGAAAGCCTTACGTCTTTTTCGTGGAGAGACAAAATGAAAACGTAATCACGATGGGTTTGTAAGCGTGGTTACCGTCGACTACGTTCATCAATTTCACTATCGCGAAATGCGCGAAGGGGCTTCGCCTATTCTTACAGTGACATTGTCCATCGGGAATGAAACTGACGTCGTTGATTTGGATGCGTACATCGACTCTGGAACGAGTACATCTCTCTTCGCCGGTTCGTTCTTCGCGGCGCTCGGCGGTGAGTTAATTAACGAGCGACAAAAAACGTTCACATCAACAGCAGGCGTTCCGATAACCGCCTACCTTCATCCTGTAAGCATAACTGTCCCGGAATTAGGCAGTTTCAATCTGGATATAGCCTTTAGCAATGGACCCATCTTCCGTAATTTGCTAGGAAGAGATTTTTTCAACCTCGTACAAATAGGTTTTCGGGAAAGCCGACAGCAAATTTACTTAAATGCAACTCCCTAGTCATGTCCCGGCGCAGATTTGCGGGCGCCTGCTCCAGAACAGAACGACCAGCAGAAAAAACAGAAAATGTAACGACCTGAAATTCCTTACGCCCCCGTAGCTCAGGTGGATAGAGCACAGGATTCCTAATCCTGGGGCCGTGCGTTCGAATCGCGCCGGGGGCATTTTTTAAATCGAAAGAAGCGTGTTTTTGCGACGGCGTGTAGCACGGAGATCCCATGGCGGAGTACATTCCCAGTCCCAGAGAGTGGGTGCGCGACCAGGTTGAACTCTACGAACGTAGCGGCGGGACCGAGGGCACCACGCTCCGCGACACCGGGCTGCCCGTGATCATCGTGACCCACACCGGCAACAAGACCGGCGCGATCCGCAAGACCCCGCTGATGCGCGTCAAGGACGGCGCCAGCTATGTTCTCATCGGGTCAGTGGGCGGAGCGCCGAAGGATCCGGTCTGGGTGTACAACCTGCGCACCAACCCCGCCGTCGAGATCCGCGATCACACCGCGGTGCAGGCGATGCGCGTGCGTGAAGTTCAGGACGAGGCCGAGCGGGCGCGCCTCTGGGATCTCGCCGTCGCGGCCTATCCGCCCTACGCAGAGTACCAGACCCGGACCACACGGCGCATCCCGGTCTTCGTGGCGGAGCCGGTACGCTAGATTTGGCGTCGGGCAGCAGAACCGAGACAAGCGTCGACGAGTGCGAGGCGTGCGATCACACCGCGGGCAGACATCCTTCCATTATCCACGCGCAATTTTTTTGATCGAAGCGGGCAGGAGAAATGTTCCATCAATGTCTGACCAAGCCAACTCGAAGCTTTCGTCAAACGGCTTGAAGATTTGCCTTCGCCGATTTTTCGATCCCATATTGATAAAGGTTAGCGATTTCAAAAAATGCCCCCTGCTTGATTCTAATCCTGGGGCCGTGCGTTCGAATCGCGCCTGGGGCATTTTCACTTTTCTTTATACGCTTAAACAATGCGCTGATCTCCAAGGCCGAATTTCCACACTTTGAGCAACCAGCCGGTAAAGTCCGCCCCCCGGTTTGCATGCGTTTTTCAACTCCAGGAAATCAGTTAGTCAGATTTGATCGGGCAACGCTGTTTCTTGGTTGCTTGTTGTTTTTATTTTTTTTGGGACGCCGCTTACTTTGTAGGAATTCGAGACCCCGCGCGTTTTCCACACCCGTTTCTTGTTTTTAGAAGCCTGCCGGATTTTGAAGCCCTAAGAGGGTTTCCTGCGATGCTGCGGGAAGTAATTTTTTGCTTCGGACTTGGCCTGATAATGGGCAATGGTTTAGGCGCGCTCGTGCTTCTTAATGCTCAGCTAGCCAAATCCTTCTCTCGTTTTCTCCGCCTCGTTCTCTGGTGGCCCGCGTTCCTTACCCCTTTTGGTGCGGGAGTGTTTCTCTCTGAAAGTATGACGGCAATTTTATCCGCTTGCTATCACTATGTTCAGGGTCGAGCAGTCTTGGGTCTGGAAAGACGTGGTAGCTGGATTTACGCAGCGAGAGAGACCCTCTTGCAAACGCTGCTTATCACATTCATTTCCCAGCTGTGGGCGCTCCATTGGCAGTGGTTCGCCTTTCCCAATTTCATACGGGTTCTACCGGCTTTCGAAATATTCGCTGCGCTCGCTGTCCTGGTAGGACTGGTCAACTGGTGTTTTCATGCCGGATTCAACGTAACTGCAAAAAGACATGCGGCGATAACAAATCGCCTGACAGAAGCGGAGAATTCGAAAGCAGTTAAAGAATTTCTTCTCTTGGCAATTGTCTGTGGGCTCCTTTGGGAATTGTTCAGCACCTTGGGCTTTATGCCTTTTTTTGCCGGGCCTTTTCAGGGACTGAATGCCGTTTATGAGCTTTTGCCAAATGGAGAGATTTGGGGAGATATCGGTCTTTCATTGTTTGAAATAACGACGGGACTTGTTTTCGCCGGGGGAGTCGCGACCGTCGTGCTTTTGGGATCGAGAAATGCCACTTTTCAAAATATTGTCTTTCGCCTGCTTCCCCTTACGTATATTTCATTCATTGCGCTCTGGCTCGTCGTATTCGCTCTAGTGTCATCGTCCGCGATGAAAGGGCAGAACTTTATGTACTTTTGGCACAAAGCGATTGCCATCAGCTGCCTTAGCTTTTTCCCCTTTGTTGAAGCTTTACACGGGTTCCGTGAACGTTCTTTGTTGCATCGAGTGGTTCTCGCGATCGAAGCAGCCTTACCGATTGCTTTCGTAGCAATGGTCTTTGGAGAGGCATTTGCCGCAACCCAGGGGCTGGGATTTTCAATTACCGTTGCCGGAGCAACGGGCAACAGCGCAAAGGCATTGGGAATCGCCTTTGTCACGTTTGCTCTATTGGTCGGCCTGTCATTGGCACTTAGAGGGCTTGCCAGAACGCTCTCCGCCATCGGCCGAAATACCGGAAGCTAATGAATGGTGAAGCTTGTAAGTTCTTCCTCTCGAAATGCGACATCTGAATAATCGCGTAGCTTGATGACCGATCTCGTTACCGGTGAATACCAGTACTCCGACAAGAGCCGACCAGTCCTAGAATGGAATGCCAATATTCTTGCAGCGAGAAACTTACCCGCAGGAACCGTGACTTCCCCGATCTCCGACACGAGAAGCGACTGATTTACCTCGTAATCACTCTTCTTGGTGAAATCTCTCCAGGAATATTTGTTTTGCCACTGCTTTTGGAACGTAAGTGGCCATGAGAACTGGCGCGAAGGAGTGAATCGCTTGCTGCTGAGATGGCCGTCTTTCGTCGCGGCTACACGCTCCAGTGTTTCCTTGGAGTAATACAACTCTCGATTTCCAGCCTTTATGACGTAAGATGGCGCGTCTTCGAATTTCTCTTCGCGGATAATTGTATGGGTCTGCATCGGCTCATCGCCCGGGTATTTAACCGCGTAAGTCCATTGGTCTCCGAGTTTCCAGTCGGGTTTATGAATCGTCGGCGACACATCCGTCTTTTGTAAAGCGCGGTTACTTGACAAATAAGCGGCGAAATCATCCGCAAACGCATCAACAGTCATGTTGAAGCTTTTCTGAAAGTCCCGGGTCTTCATATATTGCGTCGCAGCTGGAACGCTTTGTCGATCCAGCAGTCTAGCGGTTGCAAAAAACCCGAGAACATAAGTCTCAAGATGCCCTTTCGGGTTCTCTCTCAGAGCTTTCCACTGCCAGTCAAGATCACGCAATCCTTTCAGGTTATCATAATCGTTGACAAGTTCGATTCTGGCTCGTTCCAGGGCGACGTCATACGGCTGCCATCCCGAAGAATCCAAGACCTTGGCGGCTATCCAACCGGCAAAACCTTCGTTGAACCAAGCAAGTGGCGATCGATTGCGCAGCGAATCTTGGATCGCGTGGCCATATTCGTGAGCCAGGATTTCGATCAGTTGTCCCCAAGGCTGTCCGCGCGTTTTCCCAAGGTCGATGTGAATCTCACTGCCTCGGGTGAAAGCAGTGATATTGTCAACGTCGATGGGAAAGCTGCTCCAGCCTTGTCCGTAGGACGCGAAGGAAGCAGAGTTTTTGTACAGAAATAGTTTGACGCGATCCGGACCCGGCAAGTGAAGATCCTTGCGAGAAATCGTCATAACTGTTCCCATGGCATCTTCGGGAGTCGTTATGTCGGAGGGCTTCGTCGGTCTAATCTCCGCTGGGTCGGAAATAGAAACTGCCTTCGGTGGTTCAGGAAAGTCGCATCCCGAAAACAACAATAACCCGAAACTGTTTAGCGCGGCATAAGAAACCGCCAAGAGGAAGCTCAGCCGAGGTGCGTGCCTCGTCGCGAGGCATTTCAATCGGCACAAATCAGAAAAAGAGGTAGGAGTATACATTTACAACCCGGTGCTGATTGGCAGGATCCGATTCGCGTGGCGCGAACGAGTAGGGCGGGGACTATTTGTGCCAGAACAACACGTAGACGATCGCCGCGACCACGAGCAGCACGATGAGGGTCATCGGTTCGTAATTCACGGCAGGAAATTTACCATAACGGCGGAGATGACGCTACAGTAAAAATCGCTGCGCGGTCGCGAGCTCCGGGCGATTCGACGGCCGCTTCGAGAGGCGCGGGCGCCATCGAGATAACAGTTGCGCGGCGCGTCAGCGCCGCGAGATCAGGCGCAGATGGCGCGTGCCGCTTGTTTTGAGCGCGGCTTCGCATCTCTGTTCGGGGCTGGCCCATTCGGGTGGAAGTTCCTTGGCAGAGGTGATTTTCGTTAACTCCTTGACGTAGCGATTCCACATTTTCAATTCCTTCATCCGATCATCGATCGCGTAGGCGAAGCGCTGATCGCCGGCGTAGTCGGGCACTTTGGCTTTTCGCCATCGCCCGGCTTTGTCCTGCTTTCTGCCGATCAGCTCGCCTGAATATTTGCGCACGGCTTGCCAGGCGAAAATCCGCTCGGCCACGGCTCTGGTCAAATCTTCCTTCGCCGTGGCGCCGGGCTCTTTCGTTTTCGGGGTTCGGATCATGCTCGTCCTCGCAGCTGTTCATCGACCAAGCTCCTATCACTTGTGCGGCCGGTGCGGCAACGGCGGCCGGGCGCAGCTTGCGCTCTCGATGCCGATCTTGCTATATCCCGCGTCCGCAAAGCCGCAAACCCTACGCTAACGAACGAGGAAGACCGCCATGAAAATTTTGCTCGCGGCATTGTTGCTTTTCGCCGGCGCGGCGCGCGCCGCGGCGCAGGGCCAATATCAATTCAACGACGGGCCGCGGCCCAGGGCCGATGTGATGGCGACTACCGTCTGGAAATTCGCGGCTTGCTCGCCGGTCTGGACATCACCGCGCGCCCGACGGCGGAGTGGAAGGAATGAGAGCTGCCGGCGCGATTCCTCGAAACGCTTTCCACCGAAGAGACGGCGGCGCGGCGCACGAATTCGGCCGCGCCAATCCTAAAAGAGCGTGCCCGCGTCGGGCTCGGCGCATCCCTTGTCGTCGTTGGCCACCGAATTCACCCGCGAGGAAACCGGGAAGGCTTCCATGGATTCGGACGGGTAGGGCGCGAGCAGCGGCGCGACGTGCCGGAATCCGGCGGCGGGATCGAGCCAGCGCGGCTCGTCTTTTTGCTGGATCATCACCGGCATCCGGTCGTGAATGCCGCGCAGGAGATCGTTGGGCGGGCAGGTGAGGATCGTGAAGCTTTCGAGGAGGGCGCCGTCCGGCTTGCGCCAGACATCCCACAGTCCGGCGAAGCCGAAGAGCTCGCGGTTTTTGATCTGGATCAGCATCGGCAGTCGTTCCTTGCCGAGCTTGCGCCACTCGTAAAAACCGTCCGCCGGCACCAGGCAGCGCTTCGACGAGAGCAGGTTTCCGAACGCGGGTTTTTCCGCGGTGGTCTCGGCGCGCAGATTGATCATTTTGCTGGCGCTCGCCGCGCTTTGAGTCCAGTAGGGAACGAGCCCCCAGCGCATGGGCCGCGCCTGGAGCGCGCCGCCGCGGGCGACGATCACCGGATGCTCCTGGGTCGGCGCGATGTTGTAGCGCGCGTGGAAATCGAAAAGATCGTTTTGCAGCTGCCAGCGAATTTTCAGCTCGCGAAACTCGAACCCGGCTTTGAACCGTCCGCACATGGCGCGCCTCCACCGAAACTCTACTGAATCGCGCGGCGTCATGCCAGCGCGGCGCGCGCGCCGGCCGTGAGCGGCGTTGATTTTTCGCCCCCGTCTGATACTAGAGAAATTGAGCCGGATCCGAAATGCAGTCGGCTTGAGCGAGCACCCAACACTTTCAGCACGAAACCAGAGGAGCGCGGGCACATGACGGTGTCGAGCAAAGAATTTGTCGCGGAAATCCAGCGCATGGTGCGCGCCAAGCATTCCAAGGATCACCCGATCATCGGCATGATCGAAGCCGGCAGGCTCGACCGCGCGCAGCTCAAGGGCTTCGTCGGGCAGTTCTATCTCTTTTTTCCCAAGCCGTTTCCCAAGCCGATCGCGGCCATGCTGAGCCGCTGCCCGGACGATCCGGAGCTGGAAAAAATGTGGATCGAGAACGTGGTCGAGGAAGGCACCGGCGAGATCACCGGCACGGACAGCCACAAGGGTTTGTTCATCCGTTTTGCCGCCGCCTGCGGCTACAGCAGGGAAGAACTGGATCGCGTCGAGCCGCTGCCCGAGACCGAGGCGTTTCTCGACTGGCGCGAGCTTTTGATGTTTCAGCGCAGCTGGCTCGAGCTTTACGCCTGCCAGGGATTTTGCCTCGAAGGCACGGCGAATGAGCGCATGACGCGCATCGTCAACGGTTTGACCCGCCACTACGGCTTTGACCGCGAGTCGGAAGACATCCGCTACTGGACGCTGCACATGGGCGTCGATGAAGAGCACATGAAAGTCGGCCCGCTGGCGGTGGAGCGCTACGCGGTGAGCGCGCCGCAGCAGGCCGCGGTCCGCGCCGCGGTGCAAAAAACTCTGGATCAGTTCTGGCTCGCCTTCGACGGCATCCAGCGCGCGTACGTCGATAAAGATCCGCTCTACGCGCGCTGGCGCAACGGCAAATAACAAGGAGTGGGTTATGGAAATGGTCGATCTGTCGCGGGTGATTTACGACGGCATGCCGAAGATTCCGATCCTGCCCGACGTGCATGTGCAGAAATTTTTGAGCCTGGAAAAGGGCCATCCGCTGAACGTCACCGAGCTGTCGCTGCCCTGCCACGCCGGCACCCACGTGGACGCGCCGGTGCACATCGTGCCCAACGGCAAGTCGATCGAGCAGCTGCCGCTCGATGCCTTCGTCGGCGCCGGCGCGGTGATCGGCGTCAAGAAAAACGGCGGCGAAGAGGTGACGGCGAAAGATCTCGAAGCCTCCGGCGTGCCGGTCAATCGCGGCGATATTTTGATGCTCTACACCGGCTGGGACGAGAAGTTCGACAGCCCGGATTACAATCTGCATCCCTACCTTTCGGTGGACGCCGCCGAGTGGATGGTGAAAAAGGGCATCAAGATGTTCGGCATCGACTGCATCACGGTGGACTTGCCGACGCCGCTGCGGCCGAAGGGTTTCGACTTTCCGGTGCACCGCACGCTCCTCGGCAACGACGTGTTGATCGCCGAGAACGTGACCAATCTCGCCAGCATCGTCGGCAAGCGCACGCGCATCCTGGCGCTGCCGCTTCGGATCAAGGGCAGCGATGCCGGCCACGCGCGCATCGTCGCGGAGATCTTGAACTGACATGGCTCTCACCCAACCGATCAAAGGCATTATCGGCGCCTGCCTGACGCCCTTCGACCAGAACGATCGGGTCGATTACAAGGCGCTGGAAAAAGAAATCGAGTTTCTCGTCACCGACTGCGACGCGGTGACCATCGCCGCCGTGGAAGCGGCCGAGTACACCATGCTGTCGCGCGACGAGCGCAAGGAAGTGCTCAAAGTCGCCACGGAGATGGTCGGCGGACGAATTCCGGTGATCCTCGGCTGCTCGAGCCCGTCGCCGCGCGAAGTAATCGAGCTGGCCGAATATTCCGCCAAAGTCGGCGGCGATCTGGTGCAGGTGTTGATGCCGCTGCGGCCCTGGGGCGGCCAGCCGACCATCGCCGAGCTGATGGAATTTTACACCCAGGTCGCCTCGGCGAGCCCGCTGCCGGTGACCTGCTATCACAACCCCGGCCCCGGCGCCGATCCGCCCCAGGATGCGTTCGTCAAGATCAGCGAGATCGACAACATCCGCTACTTCAAGGAAAGCTCCAGGGACATCACCAAAATTTCCCGATTGATCGAGCAAATCGATCTCGCCGGCCGCGGCCATTATTTCACCACCATGCAGCCGCTGCTGGTGACCTTGATGCTCGGCGGCTCGGGCGCGACCATGCCGCCGCCGGGCACGCGCATCGGCTCGCAGATCGTGAAAGCGTTCAGGGCAGGGGATCTGGACCGGGCGCGCTTCTGGGCGCGCTGCTACGCGCTGTTCCCCGGCAAATGGGCCGCCTACGGCCTGCCGCCGGTGATGAAGTCGGCGATGAAACATTTCGGCGTCGACATCGGCGATCCGTGCCGGCCCTACGCGCCGGTGAGCCCGCGGGATCACGCGCAGATCGGCCAGTTTCTGCGCCAGGTGGGCTTGATCGGCGAAGCCGGGCCGACGCCGCAGGCCCTGCTCGACGCCCAGGACACGCTCCGGCAGGAAGACACCTTTCTGCGTTAGAGAAGATTTCTGAGTCGAGGTTGCGATTGCGAGCGCGCGCCGACGGCGCGCCGGGCAGTGATTTATGGAATGGCTGAAAGATCTCTCGGATAAGCTGGTGATCTGGCTGCTGCGCTCGAGCTCGGGTTTCAATCAAGAGCTCACCGCCGACGGCAGGCGCGAGCAGGAGCAGTGGCGCGAGCAGCGCCTGCGCAACCTGCGCGGTCTGCGGCTGCGCGCGCAGGACCGCTTCCGGCGCGAAAAAAATTAACCGCCTCAGGCAGCTCGTTAAAGCAACCATGCAGGTTTTTCATCGGCGCAAAAAAATCGTCATCCTGGGCGGCGGCTGCGGCGGCGTAGTCGCGGCGACGCATCTCGGGCGCAAGCTCGGCGCCGATCACGACGTGATCCTCGTCGACCGGCGCGCCGAGCATATTTTCATGCCGGCGTTTCTTTTCCTCATGCTCGGCGAGCGCCAGCCGCGCGACATCAGCCGGAGCCTGAAGCTTCTCGAAAAGCGCAACGTCAGGATCCTCAAATCGGAAATCCTCGGCATCGATCCCGCGCGCCGGGAAGTTTCTCTGGAGCGGGAAAAAATCGAGTACGATTATCTGATCGTTTCGCTCGGCCTGCAGACCCGCCCCGATCTGGTGCCGGGCTTCGCCGAATCTTCGCAGCATCCGTGGGAAATGGAATCCGCCCTGCGCCTGCGCGACACCCTGGCGAATTTTCGCGGCGGCAGGGTAGTCGTCGGCGTGCCCCTCGGGCCCTATCGCTGCCCGCCGGCGCCCTACGAAGCGCAGTGGATGCTCGAGGGCTATTTCCGCCACAAAGGCATTCGCGACCGGGTCCAGATCGAATACTTCACCCGCGAGGCCGAGCCCACCGGCGAAGCCCACGACCCGGTGGTCTGGATGGACGCCGAGAGCAAGCGGCGCGGCATCAAACAGAACTACGAATTCGTCGCGCGCTCCATCGATCCCGAGCGCAAGGTCGTCCAGGGTCTGTACAACTACAACATCCCTTTCGATTTGCTCGTCATGGTGCCGCCGCACCGCCCCGCGCAGGTGCTGCTCGACAGCGGGCTCGCCGACACGGAGACCGGCATCCGCGTCGATTACGACACGCTGGAAACCAAATGGGAGAACGTCTACGCCATCGGTGACTGCGCCGACATGCCGGCGTCGAAAGCCGGCGGCGTCGCGCACCAGGAAGCCGACGTGCTGGCGCACAACCTGGCCGTGGAGATCACCGGCAAAGGCCGGCCGGTCGATCTCTGGCTCCACACCATATGACTGCTGGCCTTCGGCGCTGGACGCGCCGCCGCAAACCGAACGACTTATCCCACCGGCTGGCCGCCGTTCGGTGTCACCGAACCGCGCACCTGGGGCCCGTCGAGAATGATCTACTGGGCCAAGATCGGTTTCGAGAAATGGTGGCTCTGGCGTTATTTCTGATTTCCGCCGCGATCTGAACGCGCCCCGATCAGCTCAGCAAATCACACACGCAGATCCGAACTTTCCGTTTGTCATTTCAAACAGACGGAGGAATCTTTTTTTCCGTTTAACAGCCGCATTCAATCTGCCAGGCAAATCCGGCAGGGAAGGCAGCAAGAGAGGGCCCACCGGAAAAGCGTGCCGGAGGGCATTCCGACCTCTACGCTAAAGTTTACATAATATATCTTATCAGACGTTAACTGTCTGCGCGGTTGCTGGGCCCGCGTCGACGCTGCACAAGGCATTGGCTTGAGCTTTGTGACTGACCCAGAGGGGGTCAATGAATCCCGATATTCCGAACTTTGCTGATGAGTTGCCCCAGCCCTCGCGCGCCGAATACCAGAAAACATGCGAGGACAAATTCCGCGAAAGTTTCCAGCATCGATGCCCACTGCTGCGGGTCAGGATCGAACGGTGATCCGATGAACAGGCCTGACCAATAGATTGTCCCGGAGATCGCGCGGAACAAAAAATAAACGCCCATAACCGTGAAAGCCACAGCCTGTATGTCCTCGAACGAGGCCCAATTCGCCGCGGGCCTGGCGATTGAATCGTCGAAGTGGGAAGCGGCGAGGAAGCTCAGGATTGAAACTGCAAGAAAAATAGCGAAAAGGCGTAGAGCGACGGCGACGACGTGTTCAGGCTTCACTGCTCATTTCGCCAAATTCTGCCCGGCGCTCTTCGCTTCCAGCTCGGCCACTTTGATCGCCAGCGGCGAGCCGGGGTTGTCTTTTAAATAATCCTTGTAGGCCTGGAGGGCGGTTTTGGTGTCGCCCAGCTGCTCGGCGCAGCGGGCTTTGCCCAGGGCGGCGCGGGTCTGGAGGGCGGCGCTGATTTTTTCCGCCTCGGCGAAGTGCCCCACCGCGTCCTGGCATTTCTTCAACTGCTCTTCGATTTCTCCCTGGGTCAGCAGCGCGATCTGACGGTAGAGCGTTTCCGGCTTGGTGGCGACCACCGAGCGCTCGGCGGAGCTGAGCGCCTTGTCGAGCTGGCCCGTCGCCAGATAGCTGTTGGCGAGATAGACGTGCGCGAGCACCGCGTAGCGCGACCAGCGATAGCTCTGCACTTTCTCGAAGGCCGGGATCGCTTCGTTGTATTTCTGATTCTGGTAGAGCGCGAACGCCCGGCCGAACTCCAGCGAGGCGGCGGCGTTCTGGTTTCGCTTGAACAGCTGGAAGCCGAAGATCGCGCCGATCAGAACGATCAGCGCGGCGCTCGCGGCCAGGCACAGCGCCTTGTGCGCGTTGAAATATTCGCCCGCCTGCTCCAGATGGTCCTGGAACCAGTCCGGCTCGCGCAATTGTTTTCGCGTCAGGCGCTTGCTTGCGGTGGCCATCGGAATTGAGGCGGCGGAAATCGGGCTTCGGGATGCGGCTGCGGGCTTACTGCTTGTACTTGAAGTCGTCGGGGCCGAGTTTTTCCAGAATCTCGGCCCATTTTTCCTTCGATACGTTGGAAACGTTTTCCACCGTGCGCTCGGCGTCCTCGTTCTGCTGCAGCATGCTCGAAGCCTCGAGCACGGCTTTGGCGACGTAAATCGGACTCTTGGTGCGCAGCGCGAGCGCGATCGCGTCGCTCGGCCGCGAATCGATCATGACTTCGCGCCCGGCCAGTTTCAGATTGACCGAGGCGTAGTAAGTGTTTTCCTTGAGCTCGGTGATCTCCACCGATTCCACCGAGCAGCCGACTTCGCCGAGAATCGTTTTCAGCAAGTCGTGGGTCATCGGCCGCGCCATCTTGATGCCCTCGATCTCGGTGGCCATGGCGGTGGCCTCGAGGAGGCCGATCCAGATCGGCAGGTTGAGCTTGTTTTCGGTGTCCTTGAGGATGACGATCGGGGTTTTGGTCACCGGGTCCAGGGTCAGGCCGCCGACCGCCATTTGAATCGTATCTTCCCTTTTCATCATGCCAATTCCCCTTCTGACTGGGAGTTCCGATCGGAATCGACGGGCTCGAGCTCGCCCACGAGCGAGGTGGCGGTCGCGCCGGTGATGCGCACCGGCGCCAGCCGGCCCAGATAATCCTTCGCGCCTCTCACGTTGACGATCCGATTGCCGCGCGTGCGCCCCATCATCTGGCCGTTTTTCAATCTCGATTCGCCGTCGATCAAAATTTCTTCGCGCCCGCCGATTCGCTCGCGATTGCGTTTGAGCGAAATCTCGCGCTGCAGCGCCTGCACAACATTCAAGCGGTCCCGCTTCACATCGTTCGGAATATCGTCGTCGTATATTTTGGCTGAAACCGTCTGCGGCCGCGGCGAATATGTGAACGAATAAATTTCATCATACTGCACTTGTTCCAGCAATTCCAGCGTTTGCTCGAACTCGGCGTCGCTCTCGCCGGGAAAGCCGACGATGATGTCGGTGCTGAGCGCCACGTCGGCCCGGCGCGCGCGCAGGCGCTCGATGCGCTCGAGATATTCCGCGCGCGTGTAGCCCCGGCGCATGCGCGCGAGCACGGTGTCCGCCCCGGATTGCACCGGCAGGTGCAGATGCTCGCAGAGATTTTCCAGGTTCGCAAAAGCTTCGGTCAGCGCCGGCGAGAGATCCTGCGGATGCGAAGTGGTGAAGCGGATGCGCCGGATGCCGGCGATCGCGTTCACGCGGCCAAGCAGCTCGGCGAAGCTCAGCTCGCCCGGGGTGAGCTTGCCGTAAGAATTCACATTCTGGCCGAGCAGCATGACTTCGATCACGCCCTTTTGCGCGAGCGCCTCGATCTCCGCCAGAATCGCCGCGCTCGGGCGGCTGAGCTCGCGGCCGCGCACGTGGGGCACGATGCAGAAGCTGCAAACCTTGTTGCAGCCCTGCATGATCGTGACAAACGCCTTGACGCCGGCGACCTGGGTGCGCCCGTCGGGATCTTCCATGTAGGCCGGGTCGCGGTAGAAAGCCGTCTCCACCGGCCGCGCCCGCGCCGCTTCGACCTGCTCGATCATCTCGGGAAGCTTGTGGATGTTGTGGGTGCCGAAAACCAGATCGAGATGGGGCACGCGCTTGAGCAGGCTCTCGCCTTCCTGCTGCGCCACGCAGCCGCCGACGCCGATGACCACGCCCTTGCGCGCGCGCTTGATCTCGCGCCAGTGGCCGAGCGCGCTGTAGACTTTCTGCTCGGCCTTGTCGCGCACGCTGCACGTGTTGAGCAGAATCAGATCGGCGCCGTCGATCTCGCCGGTGGCGACGTAGCCGCGCCGCGCCAGCACCTGCAGGATGCGCTCCGAATCGTACTGATTCATCTGGCAGCCGTAGGTTTGAACGTAGACTTTCTTGCTCATGGCACGATCAGATCGACGATTTTGTAGAGCTGGTTGATGCTGCGGCATTCTTCGGCCACGTGGCAATGCGGCGCGTAGCGCGGCATCTCGCTGTCGCCGATGCCCCAGGTCATGCGGCTTTCGGGATTGAGCCAGATGAGCTGCTTGGCTTTCTGGTGAATCTCGCGCAGCACCCAGTCCGCGGGCCGGTTGTAGTTGTTGCGCCCGTCGCCGATGATCAGCACGGTGGTTTTACCGGTCACCGCGGAAATAAAATTTTTGTAGAATTGCTCGAAGGCGCGGCCGAAGTTGGAGTGCGAGAAGACGTCGATCACCTCGCCCTTGAGCGCCGCCTCGACGGCGGTCTGAATGTCGTGCTCCTCGAAAAGCCTGGTCACTTCGCCGATCTCGGCGACGAACACGAAGCTGCGCACTTTGGAGTACAGATCCTGGATCGAGTAGACGAACTGCAGCATGAAGCGCGAGGCGTTCAGCACCGAGTCGGAGATGTCGCAGAGCACCATCACCTGCGGCTTGGTCTTCTTGCGCCGGTCCAGTTGAATGTGAAACGGCACGCCGCCGTACTGCAGGTTCTTGCGCAAGGTCTCCTTGACGTTGAAGCGGCCGCGCGCGGCTTTTTTGCGCCGCACCGAAAGCCGATTCTTGAGCCGCTGCGCCAGGCGGGCCACCGCGTCGTTCATGCGCCGGATGTCGTCCTCGGTGTAAAAAGCGAAGCTCTTGTCGCCGAGCGCGCTGCGCTGCGAGGCATCCCGCGGCTCGATTCCTTTTTTGCGCTGCTCCTGTTGAATGATCTCGCGCAACAGCCGGTTCAGATCGCGCAGGCGCTCGTCGAGATAGCGCATCACGTGGCGCAGGTCCTCGCCGTTTTCGCCGAGCATCTGCAGCATGCCGCGAAAGCGCTCGACCTCGCTTTGCACCCGGTCGAGCTGCAGCCGCGCCGTCATGCGCGTGTACGGCGTCAGGCGAAAACTGTCCGGCGTCCCCTGCTCCATTTCCTGCTGCATCGCCTCGCGCAGCTGGCGCTCGAGCTCGGCGCGGTTGTTGTTGAGGAGCGCGCGGGTGAGCGCCGACAAGTCCCCTTCCATTTCCTTCAACAGCCGCTGAATCTGCTCGAGCATCTCCTGAAACTGCTCGGGCGAGAGGCCGAGTTCTTCCATGATGCGCCGGTCGATGGCGTCGAGCGCCTGGCCGATGCCGAAGAAAAAATAATCGAACAGCTCTTCGAAGGGCTTCACGTCGCCGGCGCGCTTGACCAGAGTCGTGCGCAGCGCGTGGCGAAACAGCAGCGGATCGCCGACGCCGACCAGCTCCAGCGCGCGGAACACGTCCATGTTCTCCGACAGCGAAACGCGAATGCCGTTGCGCCTGAGAACGCCGGCAAATTCAATCAGCCGTTCTTCCATGAAACCGCCGCTACCCGCTGGTTTTTTATTTTGCGCCCTTTGCGTTCTTCACGGTTCAGGGTTCGCCCCTGCTCTAGTGCAGGTGGTCCTTCTCGTCGCCGCCGGGATGCTGCGCCTGCCTCTCGGCCAGGTAAGCTTTGAGCTCCTGGTGCGCCTTGCGGATGTCGGCTTCGTACTTCATCAAGGTCGAAAGGGTTTCTTCCACCAGCTCGTGATCGAGTTTTTTGACGTTGAGCAGCGTGAGCGCGCGCACCCAGTCGAGGGTCTCGCTGATGCTCGGGGTCTTCTTCAGATCCATTTTGCGCAGCCGGTGCAGCAGGCGCACGACTTCCTCGGCGAGCTGCGCGCCGACCTCCGGGACCTTGAGCTTGATGATATCCATCTCGCGCTGGGAGTCGGGAAAATCGATGTACAGATGCAGACAGCGGCGCTTCAGCGCGTCGGACATCTCGCGGCTGTTGTTGCTGGTGAGCACCACCAGCGGAATGTGCTTCGCCTTCAGCGTGCCGATCTCGGGCACGGAAATCTGAAAGTCGCTGAGAATTTCCAGCAGGAACGCTTCGAACTCGGCGTCGGACTTGTCGACCTCGTCGATCAGCAGCACGCAGCGATTTTCCGACAAGAGCGCGCGCAGCAGCGGGCGCGGCAGCAAAAAGCGATCGGAGAAAAACACCCCGTCCTGACTGGCGACCCGATCCACCGCGTCCTGAAGCGTCCGCGTGCCCTGCAGGATATCGCCGATCTTTTCCTTGAGAATCTGCGTGTAGAGCAGCTGCTTGGCGTATTCCCACTCGTAGAGCGCCTTGGCTTCGTCGAGACCTTCATAGCACTGCAAGCGAATCAGCTCCATGCCGAGCGCGTCGGCCAGCACCTTGCCCAGCTCGGTCTTGCCGACCCCGGCCGGTCCCTCGACGAGAATCGGTTTCTGCAGCGCCGCGCCGAGATACACCACGGTCGCGACGTTTTTGCTGCAGATGTATTTTTGCGCGCCGAAGCCGGCGATCACGTCGTCTACGGATTGAAACATGGCGGCCCTTTCCAATTTTTTCAAGCTAACACAAAGCCGATTGCACGACAATCAAGCGAAGTTTGCAGAGCCGGCGCGCATTCGGTAAATCTGAAGCGTGTGCACCCTGGCGCTCTACTTTCGCATGTTCGAGCGGTTTCCCCTCGTGATCGCGGCCAACCGCGACGAGCAATACGAGCGGCCGTCGGCGCCGCCGGCGGTCCTCGAAAGCGCGCCGAAAGTGATCGCCGGGCGCGATCTGCGCGCCGGCGGCACCTGGCTCGGCGTCAATGACGCCGGCCTGGCGGCGGGCATCCTGAACCGCCATCTGAACGGGCAGAATTCTCCCCGGGCGGACGCGCGCTCCCGCGGCCTGCTGTGCATGGACGCGCTCGGCTGCCGCACGGCGGCCGAAGCCGAGACTTTCGCGCGCGCCCAGAAGGCGCGCTACAATCCGTTCACCCTGCTGATTGTCGACGAGAGCGCTGCCTTTGCGGCGTTCAATTCCCGGGAAGCGATCACAACCCGGAAACTTTCGCCGGGGCTGCACGTCTTCAGCAGCGCGGCCGAGTTCGAGCTGCATTCCGCCAAGGCCGAGCGCGCGTACAAATTATTCGGCAGCGCAGAGCTGGCCGCGGGCCTGGCGCGCGCCGACCCCGACGCATCCGTCGCGGCGCTGCAAACGGTTTTGTCCGACCACACCCTGGGTCCGGGCTCGGACAACCCCGGCGATGCCATCTGCGTTCACCGCGAAAGCTCCGGCACGGTCTCCTCGAGCGTGATCTTCTTCGAGCGCGCGCGCTCGCGCTTCATCACCTATTACTGCGCCGGCGCGCCCTGCCGCCATTCTTTCAACGGCTCCCTGGCGCTCGGCCTTTCATGAGCGCTCCGGCCAAAGTGCGCGCCGCGGCGACGGTGATCCTTTTGCGGGAAGCGCCGTCGCAGGGCTTCGAAGTTTTCCTCACCCGCCGGCCCGATTCCATGCCGTTTCTCGGCGGCATGTACTGCTACCCGGGCGGCTCGGTGACCAAGGACGATTCCTCGCCCGCCGCGCTGGCGCGCGCGGTCGGCCTCTCGCCGGCAGAGGCGCGCCAGATTATCGGCGCGCGCTTCAGCCCGCCGGCGGCGCTGGCCTTCTGGCTCGCCGCCGTGCGCGAGCTCTTCGAGGAAGTCGGCATTCTGCTCGCGGCGGAAAGTATTTCGGCGGATCTGGCGAGCCGGCTCCCGGCGCTGCACCGCGCATTGATCGAGCGCGCCCTGAGCTTTGCCGCCCTGCTCGAGCAGGAAAACCTGCGCTGCGACCTGGGCCGGCTCGGTTACTTTTCCCACTGGCAAACACCGTCGCAGCTTGCGCACCGCTTCGACACCCGGTTTTTCATCGCCGCGCTGCCGCCCGGGCAGACGCCGCTGCCGTCATCCTACGAAGTCGCGCATAGCCTGTGGCTTGCGCCCGAGCGCGCCATGCAGCTTCATGAGCGCGGCGAGCTGCCGATGACTTTTCCCACCTTCGCCTCGCTCCGCACCCTGGCCGATTTCGATACCCTCGAAAGCGCGCTGCGTGAATACCGGGCCGGCGCGAAAATCTGATCCGCGCTTCAACGCGCGCGTTGCAAAGCGGCGCCGGCTCGGTTAATTTGGCGCTCTCGCATCCGTTGGTCCCGCCGAAGGGATTTTCCGGCTCCACTCGAATCAGGAAGTGAAGGACACGACGTTGTTTCATTATCTGCGCGGGCGATGGTCCGATCTTTACTACGGCTGGCGCATGATCGCCGTGGGCGCGACTTTGCGCATCCTCGGCGGCGGTCTTTATTTTTACGGCTTCTCGGTATTTTTTCTGCCGCTCAGCCACGACCTCAACCTGAGCCGCGCTTCGACTTCGCTGGTGTTTTCCCTGGCGCGCGCCCAGGGCGCTTTCGAAGGGCCCGTCGCCGGCTACTTCATGGACCGTTACGGGCCGCGGCCGCTGATGATCCTGGCGCTGATCATGACCAGCATCGGCCACATGCTTTTGTCCAACGTCACGAGCTACGTCATGCTGCTCATCGTCTACATGGGCGTGGTGTCGCTGTCGTTTCACGCCGGTTTCATGGACGCGCCGATGCTGATCGCCAATACCTGGTTCATCCGCAAGCGCACCATGGCGATGGCGCTGATCAGCGGCTCCATCGGCATCGGCGGATTTCTCTTCACGCCGATCCTGTCCGCTGCCGTGCACGCTTACGGCTGGCGCCAGGCGGCCTTCGGCTGCGGCATCGCGTTCATCGCCATCGGCATGCCGCTGGCGCTGCTGGTGCGCCGCTCGCCGGAAAGCATCGGCCTGCTGCCCGACGGCGAGCCGCCGGCGGCGCCGCTCGCCCATCCCGGCCAGGCCGCGGCCGCGGACGAGGCCGATTTCACCCTGGCCCAGGCGCTGCGCACTTCGTCTTTCTGGTTTATCACCAGCGCCACGGCGATCCGCGTGATTATTCTGAGCGCGATCAACGTGCACTACATCGCGCTCATGGTGTGGAAAGGCGTGAGCGAGCAGCGCGCGGCGTTTTTTCTCGCCGCCCAGGCCTTCGCTTCCCTGCCCTCTCATCTTTTCTTCGGCTGGATCGGCGACCGCGTGCACAAACCCAAGCTCATGGCCGGTTGCATGCTGCTCGCCATGAGCTCCATGTTCGTGCTCGAGCGGGTGCACACGGAATGGGCGATCTTGCTCTTCATCGCGCTTTTCAGCGTGGTGGAGTCGACCTTTCCGGTCAACTGGTCCACGGTGGGCGAGTACTTCGGGCGGAAAAACTTCGCCAAGATCCGCGGCTCGATGAGCTTCGTCTCGACCTGGGGCAGCGTCATCGGGCCGGTCGTCGCCGGCGCGATTTACGACCGCACCCACAGCTATGAAATCATGATCTGGTCGGCGGCGGGGCTGCTGCTGGTCGCAAGCGCGCTCTACGGCTCGGTCAAAAAACCGGCTGCGCAGCGCAACTAGCGCAGCCGCGCGCGCTTGTTATGCTCCGCCGCGGCTGGTCGGCGGCGGAATTATCGAACTCGAAAGATCTCGCGCGAAGACGCCAAGAGCGCCCGGCTCGGAATTTTCCTCCATCCGAAACTTGGCGTCTTTGCGCCTTGGCGGGATCTCTTCCCGCGCCGGTCGGCCCCATCGCCCTGCGGGCGCAAGCGCAAAGACTTTCCTTCACGCGATCGCTACGCCGCGCGCCACAAATCGCGAAAGCGCAGCGCGGCCACGCGCTCGTAGGCGACCGGCGCCGAGAGGTGCCCCACCGACTGGGCGAAGCGGTTCATTTTCTCCACGGCCGTTTCGCTGATGGCGGGATCGTAGAATTGCACATCGCGCGCCACCACGTTGGCGATCAGCGCGGCCGCGTCGGGCGGAAATTTTTTCGCCCCCACCCGGCGCGCCAGGCTCGGATCGGCGCAAAGCGCCCGCTGCGCCTTGACGATGGCGCGCACCGCCGCCGCCGCCGCTTGCGGTTCGCGCTCGATAAAGCCGTCCGTGCTTGCCATGCCGGCGAAAGTGAAATAGCGCACTTCATCGGGATCGTCGCCGCGGCGCACGTCGATCAGAATTTTCCCTGCGCCGCGGCTCACCGCCGTCTCCGCGCCCATGGCGTTGGCCCAGAAGCCGTCCACCTGCCCGGCTTCGAGCCCGCGCGCCGCGAACACGCCGAAAGAAACGTCGCGCGAGCGCGCGCCGGGCAGCTCGACGATCTCGACGTCGCGCCCCGGCTCGATGCCCGCGCCGCGGAGCATCCGTTTGAGCGCCAGATCGGGCCCCTCCGCGGCGGTCAGGCGCAGACCGCGCAGCGCGTTCAGATCGCCGCGCGCCGCGTTCAAATCCGCGCGCACCGTCAACAGCCACGGCGTTCCCTGCGACAGCGCGACGACGATCTTGACCCCGCGCCAGTCGGGAAACTCGGTCAATACGTCGTGCACCGAGCCGGCGATCATCGCGTCGGCGCTGCCGTCGCGCAGCGCCCGGGTGGCGCCGAGCATGGCGGCAAGCTCGATGCGCGCGTCCAGGCCCTCTTCTTGAAAATATCCCAGCTCGTCGGCGGCCAGCGCCGGAAAACAGGTATTGCTGACCAGATCCACTGCGGCGATGCGAAATTGCACGCGACCCTCCTAAAAATATCGTGGGCTCGACTATGCGAGATTGAAACCGGGAGGTCAAACCGCCGGCGCGATGGTGGGGACGCTCGGTTCGTGCTATAGCCGGAGATCATCGACGAGGAGATGATTCCATGACCGTGCAGATCGGCATTCTCTCGCCGGCAACCCCCAACCGGCCGCACTTCAAATCCCTCGATGGCCTGTTGCCCGATGGCGTCGCCATCGTTCACGAAGGCCTCGGCCTGCTCGGCGACTCCTACCGCGATCTCGCGGGCAAAGAAGATGTGATCGTCCGGCGCGCGCGCGAGCTGGTCGAAAAAAATTCCGTCGCCGGTCTCATGCTGACCGGCGGCTTTGTGACGCTATTCAATCCCGGCATCGAAGCGAAGGTCGCCGCCGCGGTCGGCCTGCCGGTGGTGAGCGCGATAGCGTCCGCCGTGGCGGCGCTCGGCGCCTTCGGCGCCAAGACCGCGCTGCTCATGACGCCCTTCGACCGCGCCTCCAACGAAAGCATCAAAGCCCACGTGGACAAGCTCGGCTTCACGCTTCGTCTCGGGCCGAGCTTCGACGGCCGGGCACCCGGCTCGCCGCTGAATTTTACTCATGACCAGCTTTTCGCGCTGGTCGAAGCAACGCTGGAGAAAAATCCCGCGCAGGCGATTTATTTCCAGGGCGCGACCATGGACCCGCTGCCGATCATCCAGCGCATCGAAGATCGGCTCGGGGCGGCGGTGGCGACCAGCAACACGGCGATGATCTGGAATCTCTTGTCGCAGCTCGGCTTGAAATATTCGATCAAAAACTACGGCCGGCTTTTGCGCGAATGGCCGGCCGCGAATCGAGCCGCGCACGACAAACGGGAGGAGAACGCACCGCGATGAATAGGATGGCAACGCGCTCGGCCCTGTTGATTTTTACCTGCTTGATCTCAATACCCGCGCCGGCCGAGGTCCGCGCCGCGGACAAAGTGCGCCTGGGATTTTCCGCCCTGAGCCTGGCCAACAGCCCGGCGTGGATCGCGGAAGAAAAAGGCATCTTCAAAAAATACGACATCGAGCCCGAGCTGATCGTGGTCGGCGGCGGCGCCACCCGCGCGGTGAGCGCCGTGCTTGCCGGCGATCTTCAGTTCGGCACCACCGGCGGCGGCGCCGCGATCAGCGCCGCGCTCGGCGGCGCCGACGTGGTCATGGTCGCCGCCGGCAACAACAAAGGCGTGCAGCGTTTGATGGTGAAGCCGGAAATCAAGACGCCCGAGGCGTTGAAGGGCAAACGCATCGGCGTGACCAACCTGGGATCGTCCGGGCATCTCGCTTTGCTGCTGCTCCAGAGAAAATGGGGACAGAATCCCGAAGATGTTCAAATCGTGCAGCTGGGCTCCTCGCCGGTGATGCTGATCAGCCTGCAGAAAAACGGCATCGACGGCGCGGTGCTGCAGGACCCGTCCTTTTTCATGGCCGAGGACGCCGGCTTCCGAACTCTCGCCGATCCCGCCGCGATGGACATCCAGTATCTGCAAAACGTGGTGGTCTCGTCGCGCGCCTACCTGCGCGCTCACCGCGATGCGGCGCAGCGCTTCATCAAAGCCTTCGTCGAAGGCGTCGCCTACTTCAAGAAAAACAAGGATGAGTCCATGCGCATCCTGATGAAAAAAATGCGCATCGAAAAGGGCAAGGAGACTTACCTGGAGCGCTCCTACCAGCTCTACGCCGGGCAGTACATCGAAAACGTCCCGGCGGCGTCGGTGACCGGCGCCAAGACGGTGCTGGAATTTCTCGTCAAGGATTTCCCCAAAGCGAAAACCGCCGACCCGGGCTCGTTCATCGACAACAGCCTGGTCAAACCGCTCGAGGACAGCGGCTTTATCAAGGCGCTCTATCAATGAAAATTTGAGACGCTGCGGTGCGCGCGCCTTAGCAGCGCCTCACGAAGCGAGCGATTCTAAAGCTTGCCAGCGCTCGTACGCCGCTTCGAGCTCGCGCTCGAGCGCTTCGAGCCGCTCCACGGTCGCGCCGATCCGGTCGCTCGCCTGGCGGTAAAAATCCGCTTCGCCCATGCGCGCGTGCAGCTCGGCCTGCTCGTTTTCAAGCGCCTCGATTTTCGCCGGCAGCTCTTCCAGCTCGCGCCGCTCCCTGTACGTCAGCTTGCGCGGTTTGTCATCCGGCCTGCGCGCCGGGAGAGCCGCCTTTGACGGCGCGCCCGCGCGCTTGCCGGGCTGCGCCTGCGCTTCGGGAATCGCGCGCTGATAGCGCTCCCAATCGGAATAGCCGCCGGCGTATTCGCGGAATCGCCCGTCGCCTTCGAACACGAGCGTGCTGGTCACCACGTTGTCGAGAAATGCGCGGTCGTGGCTCACCAGCAGCAAGGTGCCGTCGTACTCGGAGAGCAGCTCTTCCAGAAGCTCCAGGGTGTCCACGTCGAGATCGTTGGTCGGCTCGTCGAGCACCAGAAGATTCGCCGGCTGGGTGAAAATCTTGGCCAGCAGCAGGCGATTGCGCTCGCCGCCGGAGAGCGCTCCGACCGGCGAATCGATGCGCTCGGGCGGAAAAAGAAAATCCTTGAGATAACCGATCACGTGGCGCGAGCGGCCCTTGACCGTCACGTGGTCCGAGTCGCTCAGGTTTTCGCGCACGCTTTTCTCCAGGTCGAGCGCGCGCCGGTGCTGATCGAAGTAGGCAGTGTTGAGCCGGGTGCCGAGAATCACTTCGCCGCGGCTCGGTGCGAGCTCGCCGAGAATCAATCGCAGCAACGTGCTCTTGCCCGAGCCGTTCGGTCCGATGATGCCGATCCGATCGCCGCGCAGAATGCGGGTCGAGAAGTCGCGGATGATCGGCGCGCCGCCGGCGAAGGCAAAGCTCACGCGGCGCGCGTCGATCACGAGCTTGCCGGACGCGGCGCCGGCGTCGATGCCGAACTGCGCTCGCCCCTGCGCTTCGAGGCGCGCCGCCTTTTCGCGCCGCAGCGCCTGCAAGGCGCGCACCCGCCCCTCGTTGCGCGTGCGCCGCGCTCGGACGCCGCGGCGAATCCAGAGTTCTTCCTCGGCGAGCTTCTTGTCGAATTTCGCGTTGGCCCGCTCTTCGATTTCGAGCAGCTCGTCTTTTTTGCGCAGATAAGCGTCGAAATCGCCGGGGAACGAGGCGAGCCGGCCGCGATCCAGCTCGACGATGCGGGTGGCGAGCCGGCGCACGAAAGTCCGATCGTGGGTGATGAACATCAGCGCGCCCGAGTAGCCCAGCAGATATTTTTCCAGCCAGGTGATCGCGTTGATGTCGAGATGATTGGTGGGCTCGTCGAGCAGCAGCAGGTCGGGCTCGCTCGCGAGCGCGCGCGCCAGCATCACCTGGCGGCGCGTGCCGCCGGAGCAGCCGGCAAGCGGCTTGTCGGCGGGAAGATCGAGCCGGGTCAAAACCGTTTCGACTTTCTGGTTGACGTTCCAGCCGCCCAGGGTCTCGATGCGCGTCTGAAGCTCGGCCAGGGCGCGCAAGGATTCCCGTCCGCCGAGATCGCCGCCGTGGGTGAGGCGATGAAACTCCGCGAGCAATTTCCCCAGCTCGCCGATGCCGCCCGCGACCACTTCGAAAATGGTTTGATCGGTGTCCGGCGGCACTTCCTGCTCCAGGTGCGCGACCCGCAGCGTTTCCATGCGCCAGACCGCGCCTTCGTCGGGAGCCGCCGCGCCGGTGAGCACGCGAAAGAGCGTGGTCTTGCCGGCGCCGTTGCGCCCGACCAGGCAGACGCGCTCGCCCGCGTCGATTTGAAAATCGACATGCGCCAGCAGCGGCACATGGCCGTAGGCGAGAGATAAATTTTCGAGGCGGAGTAACGGCATGCGCTTGGCCCGGCGTGGGTAAACCGACACTATAGCCGACCCAACGGCGGAAGGGAAAACGAGCGCGGAAAAAGATCTATTTCATCAGCGCGGCGGCGAGAGCCAGCGCGGCGAGGGTCCCCGTGGCGATCAGGGCGACCAGCAGGATCTGCAGTCTCTTGTGCGCCTTTTCCAGCAGCGCGAGGATCAGGCTCATCTGCACATCGACGGTTTTATTGAGCGTCGATTGCACTTCGACGGCGTTCTCCAGCGCGTCCAGGCGCGCCTCGACGCCGTTGGGCCGGGACTCGCCGATGAATTTTCTCAGATAGCTCACCGCCGCCGCGCTTTCCAGCACCAGCGGCGCGAGCTTTTGCAGCAGTCGATTCATGGCCATGAAACCCCGCGCCTCCCGGGACTCGCTTTAGAATATCCTAGCGCGCCGGCAAATCCCGACAAGGGAGCCGCGCCTGGGGCCGCGGGTTTCGATGGCGTCGATTGCGCTCAGCCGATCTGCCTCGCCTGCAGCGGGCCCTGGGGCAGCTCGGCCACGGTCACCTGCACGTCCATTTCCCGCTGATCGCGCTGAATTCTGAGCCGCACCTGTTTGCCGAGCGGCGTGCGCGCGATCCAGATCGGCAGATCGAGCGCGTCGGCGACGGCGCGGCCGTCGAACTCCGTGATCACGTCGCCGAGCTTCACCCCGCCGCGGTCCGCCGGCCCGCCTTTCACGACGCCCGCGACCAGCGCGCCGCCGGGATTCTTGACGCCGAGCGTTTCGGCGAGCGCCGCGTTCATTTCCTGAATCGCAATGCCGGCCCAGGCGCGGGTGACTTTGCCCCTGCTCCGCAGCTCGGGCAGGATCTCCTTCACCGAGTTGATCGGCGTCGCGAAGCTGATGCCGATGCTGCCGCCGGTCTCGCTCACGATCGCTTTGCTCATGCCGACCACCTGCCCGCGCAAATTGATCAGCGGGCCGCCCGAGCTGCCGGGGTTGAGCGGCGCGTCGGTTTGAATCAGCCGGTCGTAGGGCTCGCCGATGTGCCGGCCCTTGGCGCTGACGATGCCCGAGCTGACGCTGTTGTCGAGGCCGAACGGATTCCCCACCGCCATCACCCATTCGCCGACTTCGAGCCGATCCGAGTTGCCCAGCGCGACGGTGGGCAAATCTTCCGGCGCGGAAATTTTCAACAGCGCCACGTCCGTCGGCAGGTCGGCGCCGATGACGCGCGCCGCGAATTCGCGCTTGTCGCCGAGCTTGACGAGGATTTTTTTTGCGCCCTCGACGACGTGCGCATTCGTCAAGATGGTTCCGTCGGCGCCGATGATGAATCCCGAGCCCTGCTGGCGCTGCGGCGCGGGAGTGGACGGCGCGGGGAGGCCAAAGAATTTTTGCATCAGCTCATCCGCCGAATCCCGTCCCGCGCCCGGCTGCACGGCGATCGACGGCGCCACCGTCGCGGTCACGTTCACCACCGCCGGCTGGAATTTTTTCACCAGGGCGACGAAATCGGGCGCGCGCCCGGCGGCGAAATTCCGTTCTGCCGTAGCGGAGCAGCCGAACAACCCTGTGGTCAACATGAAACCGAGGCAAAGCCAGTAAATCCGACGCATAAAAATCCTCCGCCCGTCATTGTCGACGCTCGCAAATAAGTCCTGTCGTGACGGAATCCTACGCTGGAGAGCGCAAGGCCCGTGCCAGCGGGCCGCCGAATCGCGCTTCGCGATCCGGTGAAAAACTTTGAACATTCGCCGCGACGACGGGATCGAGTGCAGGGTTTTTACTGATCCTGTCGGAAATAGCCTGGCGCGGCGGCTTGGCTATTTCACGGAATCGTGCGCGACGAAAAACGAGCGCAGCGCTGATACATTCGCGTGCCCGAGCCGTCCAAAAAAATCAGGAGGGACTCGAATCATGAAATTTCCAAGAAATCTGATCGCCGGAGCGGTGCTGCTGAGCGGCCTCTTCGCTTTTAGCGCGCCGGCTGCGGCGGACTGGAGCCATCGCAGAGGCGAATTTCGCCGCGACCGCCGAGACGTGGCCGAAGCGCGGCGCGAGCTGCGCCGGGATCTCCGCCGCGGCGCCGACCGGGATGAAATTGCCCGCGACCGCGCGGCCATCGCGCGGGAGCGGCGCGATCTCTGGGAAGACCGGCGCGACTGGCGCTACGATCGCTGGCAGGACCGCTGGGACGATGGGCGTCATGACGGCTGGTGGCGCCGCGGCTGGTGGTGGGGCTGGTAACCCGCGTTTGAAAGCCCGCGCCGGCGCTTGCGCGGCGCGGGCGCCGTTTTTTCTCTCCGAGCGCTTTTTTATCTCTTGCCTTTTCCTATTTCGGGGCTCAAACTATTTGCAAGTTTCCCTGAACCGTGGCCTCGGATAACACAAAATTAGCTCTTTGCATTACGTGCCGCGAAAGGAGTTAATTGCCATGTGGAGCCGATCCTACCGCAAGCATGTCATTATGGCCTTTCCGAGCTTCGATACCGTGACCAATCTGTGGGCGGCGCAGGCCGATATCAGCTGGCCGTGCGGCGCAGCGCGCGAGTCCGCCTTCGTGCGCTTCCCGACCCGGGCGATGAGCGAAGCCGAGGCGGTGGCGCTCGCGCTCAACCGTGGCAAATCGTGGATCGACCGCCGCCTGCGCGGCGAGCGGCGCGATCGCCTGCTCGAGCGGGTGATGGAATTGCGCGCGCCCAAATCGCCGCCCGCGGCGCAGGATTTATCGTCCATCGCGCCGGCGCGAAACAAGGAAAAGATTTTCACCTTCGGCCAATTCAAAGCCGCGCTTCTGCACGGCGCGCCCAAGCCGAGCGAGGCCTCGCTGCATAAAAGCTACGCCGCGCTGATGAAGCTCGCAAAAGCGGGCTGCCCGCCCGACGAGATCAAACAGAAGATCAAACATTCCCAGGAGCGGCTCGCCGCCAAACGCAACAGCCGCAAGGTTCTGAGCCTGCCGCTCACCGAAGAGGCCTGGCGCCGCCTGGTGTGAAGGCGCGAGAGAGGTGCGCCCGCCGGCTCCTTAGAATTCCACCGTGTATTCCTTGTCGCCGCCTTTGCAGCGGCCGAGCCCGCGACCGGTGTAGGAAGAGCCGATCAGAAAGCATTGCATCGTAGTGCGCTTGTCGCCGCGCAAATTCGCCGTCCAGTAAAACAGCGGCCCGGTCACCGTCTGCACCTTGCCGGATTCGGGATTGTAGCTCTCGCTCTGCGCGGCATCGACCAGAACATTCGAATTCCCAAGCAAGCCATTAAAAGGATTGCCAAAAGCGGAGAAATCCGGCCCGTCGGCGTCGATCGTGCCGCCGCCGAAAGTTTTCTGATAGCCCTCGAGAAAGACTTTCCGCGGCACCGGATTGAAAGTGCCGACCAGAACCTCGCCGGCCGCGCCCGAGACTTGGATCACGCCTCCGCCCTCGCGCCCGAAACGCCACTTGCCGTCGAGCTTCTCGCCGTCGCGCGCGTACATGGCGAGCCGATTGACGCAGCCGCTCGCGGAAAGCGCGGCGGCAAGCGCCGCCAGGAAAAACAATTTTCTTCGCGGGAGGCCGAGCATTGCGTGATTATAAATCGCTTCGCGGCGAGCGGCCAGCCAGATCGACGTACGATCCGTCGACGAGCTGGGCCGCCTCGATGCCGAGCTGCGCCATGAGCTTTTCCGCTTCGGCGATTCCCGCCGCCGGCGTTTCGTGCTCTTCGAGCACGACTTCCAACTCGAGCCAATCGCCGAGCCCCTCGACCCGATCGAGATGGACGCGGGTTCGGCCGATCAGGAATAGCGTGCGCTGCTTGCGCACGCGGCCGGCGACGCCGCAGGCGCGCGCCAGGGTCTCGCGCAGCGAGTCCGGCGCCGCCGTCGGCGCGATCCAGTACTGGGATTCCTTCGGACCCGGCTGGTCGGGCCGCCGATAGAAAATCAATTCGCCTTTCCCGGCGGAAAACACGCGCAGCTTCAAACGCCCCGCGGCGCAGAAAAAGAACCAGTCATCCTGAAGCAACTCGACCGGACCGTGATCGGCGAGGGGCGCGATCCGCGAGCGCAGCGCTTCGATATCCGCGGCGCGCGCTTTGATTTCGATATTGCGGGCCACTGCGACGCTCGCTCTAGCGGTTGCGGCGCCACTCCGCCGTCCACAGCCGATCGAGCTCCGCCGCCATCGCCGGCGGCGGCGCGCCGATCAGCGATGCGCGGCGCTGCCGGAGGATTTTCCCATAAACGGCGCCCTGCGCCGCCGAATAGAGCAGCACGGCATTGTTGTCGGCGCAGTCGTGATTCTTGCACGCGCTGGCGAGCAGATATTCGATTCCGCCGATGGTGACTTTTTTCACCGGCGGCGCCGGCCCGTCGAGCTCGGCCAGCCACGGTTCTTTCACGTTCGGACCGAGCGCCCGGTAGTAAATCGATTTGAATTTCGCGTCCTGCAGAAGCTCCGGCGGGACAAGGCCCGGATCGCCCTGAGCTTTCGCCGGGGCGGGCGGGCGCGGCGCCTCGGCCGCCGCCGGATTGCAGCTGCGGTATTTGCGGCCGAGCAGATCGCGCCCCAGCGCCGCCTGCACTTTGGCGTCGCCGTCGAGCGTGATGTACAGACCGTTTTTGTCGCGGTAAACGATGAACAGCATCTGCAGTTCCGGCCGAACATCGCTCATGAGCGCGACCTGATAGTCGGGCGGCGGCGATTGGCCGAAGAAAGAATAGCTCGCCTGCACGCTGCGCCCGACGAGGCGCTTGTTGCCGCGCTCCACCGTCAGCGCATCGGCCGCCACGCGCAGCTTCGGCGCCGCCGCGCTGGCGCAATCCGGCGAATAAGCGCCGCCGTAGAGTTTTAGCGTCTCGGCATCGAGGCCGCTTTGCGCCCCAGCCGGCGCCGCGGCCAAAACCGCGGCGAGAAAAATAACCTGACCGATCTTCCGCACCTGATTTTTCCTCCTCGAAGTCGATGCCCGCGGCGAATCGCGCGAACCGACCGGCGCCGCTCGAATGCGGACCCTGACAGTAAACATCTCCCGGCGCGGCTTCAAGCGTTAAAGCACAGATTTAACTGCAACGGGCGCAAAAAAACGGCCGCCGAGCGGCGGCCGTTCGTGCAAGCCAACAACGATAGCCCCAATTTCGCCGACCATCGCCAATTTATTTTGCGCTCTTTGCGGTCAACTCCTCCGAATTGAATCCGGGCGGACACCCAGGTCCGCCCCTACCCTTCGCGGTCAATTTTTACCATATCCTTTGCTCCCCACCGCGCGCGCGAGCGCGCTGCGCGGATCTTCTCCCGCGCGCAAAAGCTCGAGCACGCGCGCGAAATCATAACGCGGGCGCCAGCGGAGATCTTTGCGCGCGCGCTCGTTGACGTAAACCCGATCGATGGCGGGAAACATTTTCCAGCCGCGCCGCGCGTACTGCGCCTCGTAAGCCGGCATTCGGCGCCTGACGACCGCCGGCGCGTTTGCGCGCAGCTCGGGTAAGTCTTCGCGCGCAAACGGCGTGGTGGCGCTGACGATGTAGCGGCCGAAGCCGAGCGCCGGAGCTTTTTCCATGGCCAGTAGATGCGCGCTCACAACATCTTCGATATCGGCGCGGCGATAGAGAAATTCGTTGGCTTTGACGTTGCCGTCGTCGTAGGCGCGGCGAATCTCTTCGCTGTCGTCCGGCTCTGGAAAAAAACGCGAAGCGCGCAGAATCAGGCACGGCAGTCTGTGATTGCGGTGAAACAGCTCGCAGAGATCCTCGGCGGCCGTTTTGGTCGCGCCGTAGATATTTTTCGGCACCGGGCGCACCTCCTCGGTGATCCACGCCGCGGGCGCGCCCGCCGGGGGCACCAGCGCGGCGCCGAAGGCGCTGGTGGTGCTGGTGAAAACGAAGGATGGCACGCCTGCCGCCGCGGCTTCTTCGAGCAGATGAAGCGTGCCGGTGATATTGACGTCAACGAAGTCCTGGCGGCTGCGAAAGGCGATATGGGGCTTGTGCAGCGCCGCGGTGTGCAAAACCGCGTCGACACCGATCATGCATCGTTTCACGAACGACCGGTCGGTGATCGAGCCGAGCGCGCGCGTGAACGGAGACTCGACCCCATCGAGCCCGACGACCTCGTGCGCTGTCTGCCGGAGAATCCGCACCAGCGCTTCGCCGAGATGTCCGGCGCTGCCGGTCACTACGATCTTCACCGCGTCTTTAAACCTTTCGAGTTTGCCTGAGGGCGCCTTGGACTTGCCGGTTTGAAATCTTCGAAAAAAGCGTAACTCATTTTTTCATTCGATGCTTCCCTGGCAAAACCATTTTCTTCGCACCCGGTCGTAATACAGCCAGAGCAGATCGCCGCGGCGGGTTTCGACGTAGTAGTATTCGCGCTCGATCTCGCGGTTCCACCAGCCGCCGGAGAAAACATAGGGACCGCTCAGGCGAGCGACCGGGTCGTGGCGGCTGCCCACAAGCCACGGGTCTTCGTGCGAACGAGAAGGGCCGCCGGGCAGAGGCTCGGGTTTCGCCAGAACGCGGCGCACCAGTATTTTTTCTCCGGCGGCTTTCGGCTCGGGCCGTCGAAGCCGGTTCACCGGCTCCCAGGTAAATCTCGCCTCGGGAAGATGGCCGCCGGCGAGCCGGGCGCAGACCACCGATTCTTCGCCGAACTCGGCGCGCAGGCGCGCCAGCGCGCGATTGACCGCGTCGAGATCGCGCGCCGGTCCCTGCACGCCGCTCAGCAGCGACTTTTCGAACAAGCGAAGCTGCTCGCTGCTGGCCGCCGCGGTTTCGGCGCCGAGCTCGATCTCGACGATGCCGGCGGCGAGCTGCAGCGACTCCAGGCGGAGCCGGACCAGATCGAGAATCTGCGCCGCCTCGAGGGTCGGCTCGGCCGGACGGAGCGATTCTCTCAGCCAATTCCCATGATCGATCAGCAAAGAAAGCTCCAGCGCCGCCAGCGCCCGGTGCTGCTTTGCCAGCGCGGCCAGCAGCGGATGCAGCAATTGCTTGATCAGAAACAAAAGCCGGGTGGCGTCGCTCTCGCCTTCGTCGAGAATAAATTTTTGCCGCACCGGCTCCGCGGGCGCGCGCGGCGCGAGCGGCGCCCAGAGCTCGCCGGCGGCCAGGCGATAAAGCCGATGCGCCGCTTCGCCGAAGCGCTCGCGCAGCCCGCCCGGCGGCAGCGAAAGCAGCGCGCCGACGGTCTCGATGCCGAGCTTGGCAAGCGCGTCGCGAAACTTGGGGTCGACGTTCAAGCGGCTGAGCGCGACGGCGCGCGCGCGGCCGCGCTCTTCGGCGGAGTCGCGAAAGACGGCGATGCCCGGCTGAGATTTAGCGACGGCGTAAGTGCCGAAGCGCGTGAAGCCCGCCGCGAGATGCGCCGTGAAGCCGCGCTCGCGGAGATCTTTTTGAATTTCGCCGGCCCATTTCTTCGGCGAGGCATAAAGCCGCCCGAGCCCCGCGCCGTTCAGCCAGAACACTCCCGGCTCTTCATTCGATGCTTCCACTTCCGGGGTAAAGCGCATGAAAATATAGATCAAATGCTCCAATGCTTTTTGGATTTCAGCGGCTCCGACCACGCCGGCGCGCAGGCTCGCCGCCAGCGAGAGCGCCGCGGCGTAGCGCTGGCCGGGAAGCACGCCCTGGCGCCGCGCCTGCTCATTCACCCAGAGCAGCAATTCCTGCGGCTTGTCTTCGGCTACCACTGCTGCCGGATACCCGGCCCACTCGCGGTGGCGCCGGAGCAAAAGCTGCAGCGGGAAAGCCGGCAGATCAACACAGGCCAGCCGGTCCATCGCGAAGCTCTCCATGATTCCACGCGGGGCCGCGCCGCTTGTCCTTGAGCACGCGCAGGGCGCAGAAAAAGCGTCTGTCCGCGGCGCGTTTTCGTTCGGCGTGAGCCCGCAGCGACACCAGCGAGCTCAGGGAAAATGCGGCGCGGTTTTTTTCCGTGAGGCAGAGAAGCGCCGTGTGATGGCGGTGCGCCAGGCCGGTCAGGCGGGTCTGCAGCGGCATGGGGATGTCGCCGGCGCCGAGATCGAGCACGACGAGGCCGAAGCCGCCCGAGCGCAAAAGCTTTTCGGCCGCGCGCGGGATGGACTCGAGTTGCGCCAGCCGCACGACCACCAGCGCCGACAAGTCCGCGCCGGCGCGCGCCGCATCGGGCGGATAGAAAACGCTGCGCGTCGAAGTCACCCACCCCACCGGCTCGCCGCGCCGCTGGGCTTCGCAGACCAGATCGAAGGTGATCGTCAGCGCCGCCGAAGAAGCGGCGCCGGAAATCTCCACAAATCGCCCGGCGATCTCCGACAGCGTCCAGCGCGCCGGCGCAACGAAAGAATCAAGTTTTGGCGCAGGAGATGAAATCAACGGAAAACTCCTCGGTGGATTTCAGAAATTAAACAGCCTGCGGCTTGAAGCCGAGGGATTTTGCCGGCGGCATTAATTGGGCGGATCGTGCGGCTCAAATCAGAAAAATCAGCGTGAATTCTGCCCAGGCGAATGCGGCACTGTCGACGCTTAAACGACTCGCGCTACTCCGCAAAAGGCAAATGCTGCGGAATTAGTTAGAAGGAACCGCAAACAGATTTTACGATGGGAGATCGCGTGCCTTTAGTATCAGGCTGGTTAGCTAATGCGATGTAGGTTTCGGAATCGGCAGCGCGGAAGCGGTTTTCCCATAGGCGAGGACTCCCGGCGAGTCCACGACTTCCGCGATCCACCGGCCATCTTCTTCTTGTTCAATTTCCACGCGAAAGTTCATGCAACCCATGTTACGCTTTTCGCCACCACGAAAAGGTTCGTAATGGCCCCATCAAAAATCATGGACGAATCGACACGTGTCGAGAACAGCAAAGCGCGAAATATCGAGACATTCACAAAATGAAAGTAACACTTCAGGTCGCCGCTACCAGCAGTTCCTCTGCATTATTCGGCGGGCGAAGGCCGTCTATCCTGCCCGCAAAATAGCGCCGGGCAAGAGCGGCTGCCGACACGTGCCGGACTTCTTTGAAGCCCGCTTCGCGGGCCAACGCCAGCATCTCCGCCGGCGTGAAGAAGCTGATGAAAGGCGTCCCGCTCGCTCGCGCTCCCTTCTCCGCCAGTTCGAGCCCGGGGCGATCCTCGGGGTCTGCGAGATCCAGCGGCAGCAGGAACGTCATGGCGACGGTGGATCCCGAAGCGAGCGCCGCGACTTGGCGCAAGGTGGCCGCGATCGCGTCCCTGGTGAGATACATGCTGACGCCGGCACAAGCCACGACCGCCGGCTTGCCGGCATCGAAGCCGGCGGCAGCCAGCCGTTGGCGCCAGTCGTCACCTGCTTCGAATTCGACCGGAACGAACCGCAGCCACTGCGGAATGCCGAAGCCGATCTCGATCAGCCGCTGCCGCTTCCAGGCCTGAGGACCGGGGCGATCGACTTCGAACACGAGCAGGCGGGAAGCGATCTCCGGCTTGCGCTGGGCGAACGTATCCAGGCCCGCTCCGAGAATGACGTATTGCCCGACGCCGCGGCCGGCCTGTTCCACGACCCAATCTTCAATGAAGCGGGCGCGCGCCACGATGGAAGCGCGGAAACGGCTCGTGAAGCGCGGCTCCATGTCCGGCCGGCGTCGCCAGCCTTCGTCGGGAGCCGCGAGCCGCAGGCCGATCTCGTCTTCGAACACGTGCGGCGGCGGATCGACCTGAACGTGCAGGGCGCGCCACAGCGCGACCCGCACCGCCGTGCTGTCCGGCGCCGTGCGCTTGCCTTGCATGATTTTCTCGCTTTCGATTAGGAGTCGGTTACTGATGCCCTTTCGGCTCAAGCAGAGCTGCTCTCGACAATGCGCACACGGCAGTACTGGATGGCTCGCCAACCCAGCATATCAAAATCGAAAAAGCATATCGGATGAATGATCTGATTTTGCTCGGGTGGAATCCACTCAACGGGATGGTCCCAGTATCCGGATGGCGGGATATCGCGGTTCGCGTGCAATGGCAATCTCCCGGTGTGATCCGCAAACAGTCGGTACTCCGTCAGAATCTCATTCCCATGGCTCATCGGTATGGGCCGCGCATCCACACCGGCTCGACGAAGAATACACTCGGCGAAGAGAGTATTAGCGACCTTGGCAAACTCGTCCGCGGTATCCCACGTCGCATCGGATCGCATATAGCTATTCCAAAGGTGCCGCGCCATCTCCCGGAACTCGTGAATCGGGCGTTGTGAGTATCATCACCATAAGCCGTCGTTAGCTTCTACGCCTCGGTAGTTTCACTTCATCGAGTGCAAGCCGATCATATTCCCCTCGGTATCGATGACCAGCGCGATAAAGCCGTACTCGCCGATGGCAAACTTCTTTTTGAACACTTCTCCGCCGTTCTTCACGGCTCGCGCGCTCTCCACGGCGCAGTCCTCACAGGAAAAATACACCAGCGTCCCACCGCCGCCCGAGTCTTTGCCCTCCATGTGGACGAGCGCGCCGGGACAGCCATAGCCGTCGGGACCGCCCGGAAAGGCCAGCATTTCAATGGCCGGATTCGACATCGGATTGAGCTTCACTTGAAACGTTTTCTCGTAAAACAATCGAGCACGTTTCATGTTCTGGACGTATATTTCAAACCAGCCGACCGGATTTCTGGATTGTGATTTTTCCATAGGGATTTTTCCTCCTTAATTTCCGCTGCGCCAAAAGGTTACACGGGACGAACGCGACGGCTAAATACCACAGCGATGGCGATAACCGTCAACATCGCCAAAATAGGATAGATGAACAAGAGGTCAATTCGAATATTGCACTCGCCGGAGCAAAGGATTCGAGCGGACATGCCGGCTTCATAAAGCGTATAGGCGATCCAGACAAGGCCGGTTACCAATGCGAATCGGGAACGACGCAGACGCGCAAGTATGAGGAACCCAGCCCCCGGAACCAGCCCAAGAATCGGCTGCGCAATAAAGATAGCGAAACTGGAATAGAAGAGATCCACTCAATCTCCCGTGAGGTTATCCTTATCAGCCCGTATTTTCGTCTTTACCCGCACAAGAATATGAAACGCCCATGCAACCGGAATGGCGAGCACTGCCCCCAGATAGGACGAATTACGCATGTATCCGGATACCGTTGAGCCGAAAACCCATCCGGAGCAATAGCATACTTTGATCAAGGGATGAGCGATCGAATTTCGTCCTCACCATGGCTGCTCGCTAGGCAACTTGCTCGCGCCCGCCATTTTTAAGCCACGCCGACAGCGTTGATCGCCCGTTTGATCAAAAATCGCGCCCCAAAATAACATGCCCTCGATCGAGTCATAAACCACCAAGGGAGCCACTCAGTGAGCAGCGCGATCATTTCCCGAAAGGAAGGATCGTACGTTCTCTTTTCGTGCTCGTAATAATAAAGTCGCCTGCCATCCCATGCCACGGAAATCCCCGGCTGATATCGCACCGTTGAAAGGCGAGGCAATTTCGGCGTTATCCAGGCCGCCAGAGCTTCCACTAAAAAAGTTCGTTCAGCGTTTGTGTAAGTGACCCAAGCGTGGCCGCTGGCGTATCCTCCTGAGCGTCCTACGACAAAGCGGGCGTCGTACCCCATCGCCAAAAGCTGACGCCAAGTCCAAAGCGCGAAGTCGTCGCAATCACCCTGCTTTCTCCGTTCGAACTCTTCAGGTGGCATCCAGTAGTCACGCTTGCCGAATTGTACTTGGTCGGAAACGTAGCGGCACTTGGATAAAAAAAGACGAACTTCTTCCAAGCTCCTACATTTTGTCGGGAGCGGTTGCATAACGTAGGTTCCCATCGGAAATGTCGGCTTAAAAAACCGATGCCGTTTTTTGCTGGGCTGAGAAATCAGTTTGCCCACGCTATCATACGACCGAGATATGATTTCTCCAATCATGTTGGCGATCCCGGGCGATCAGCTTTTCACAATCATCTGTGCCGTCTAGGGTTTTCTTGTTTTGGTGCCACACGTCGACTCATCAGGCGGATGTCCGTTGAAGCCTCCAGGCGATCGACATCGAAAATACATCGCCAATCATCTGTGTAAAACTGTTGTTCTTCTCCGCTAAGATAACCTCGCGCGACAAGAAGAACGGCCCGCGAATCCGGGGCCCAGCGGATAGCCTGGACATAGCGGTGATCAAATTTATCAGAAATGGAGCGGCGAGAGATACGATCGAAAAGCGCCCAGCACTTTTTTCCCGCCTCTGCGTTGTTCAACTCGTGATAGCTCAGACCCTCGCTTCGCCGAAATAACCGAACATCCGCGAAATCACTGGTAGGATTGTCGTTGACAACAATCCATCTTTCATCCGGTGAAAACAATATCTTTGCGCCTCGGTGGTGTTCGAAAAGCAGGCTCGGTGAGATCTTTCCTTGGATATCGCGCAGCCAAATTTGTCGCAGAGGCGCCTCCCGGCGCGGATCACGCGGCTCGAAGATAAAGTGCTCGGCGATAATTTTTCCCGATGGCGACTGATCTGTCTGAAATAGCTTCCCGCCCACGGGCGATTCCACCGCCAGCAGGACTGCAAATAAAAGGGCAAGCATTGGAAAGTGCTTCCAACCTCGCGATCAAGACGAACGGGCGGCAGCGCGAATCATCGGAACGCTGGTGCCGTCCTCCAATCGGTGGTTAGAGAGGGCGTAATCAGTACGATGCCAATCGCTCAAGGTATTCATGGATCTCCTGCACTTTCTCGGCGCCGCCCCATTCCTCCCAATACACCGCCACATCGTCGCTCGTCCCCTCAAACTCGAAAAGTTCCTCGGGAAATGCTTTTGCGATCTCCCGTAGTTGCGTTTCCAAAGCACTAAGCAGGGGCGCGGAGGCCGTCAGAAGATAGCCGTTGGGGCAATTGGCGCCCGTCTCAGGCGTACGCTGAACCAATGACCAGATCGGACCACCACGGACTCGACGTGGCATCGCGTACCTGACACACTGGCTTCGGTCCAGCGACACCAGTTTCCCATTTTCTACGAACCTGGGCAGCTCACGCGTGACTTCGCGCACCGAAAGACCCAAGCGCGCCGCTTCCTCACGTTCCTTCGCTTTGGATCCAAACAACAAGGAGAATAAGCTCATGAACTCTTCGGGGTCTAAGTGCGTTAAATTCAGCCGCGCCGAAGCGGCGTCGGATGCAATGCTTGCTTAGTGCAACCCATCATTCCGGCTCTCCCGGAAAGCGACGAAAAACTCCGTCGGCATCGACGCATTCCGCGAACTCCGAGAAATCCATATTCGCCAAACGGAGATTATTTTCGACGCCCCAGGCCTGGGACGGAATTACCCGGAACGTGTGTCCCGGATTCGTTAATAGATCCACCACAAGGACCGGATGATCCGCCGCTTCGATGGCGCGGGAATCGGCTAAAAATACAAACGAACGCCCCGGGGGTTTTGGCAGCACGGACAGCACCATCGCGGGTAAAAGCCCCTCACAGCTTTTGTCGTCGATACACTCCACCATCGCCTGGAATTCATCGGCCGTCTGCGGAGCCTGAACCGCGGCACAAAGGTCTTTCCATGCCTGATCGTTTGAAAAGTCAGTTCGGATAAGCAACGAATAATCATATGCAGGAAGTTTAGCGCGTATCACCGATTTTTCTCCTCGCGAGTTTGCCGGCGACCACCGCCAGCCCGAGCGACGGCTTTTCCTGGCCGCCGTCCGCGCCAGCCAGGCCGATGCATGCGTGATTCAATCGTTGCCGTACGACATGCTTTGTCGGTATATCCATTTCCCGGTCTGGGCATCGAAAATGGCGTCGACGCTGGCCGTGTGCCCGACGTCGCAATTTATGTAAAGAAGCCGGTCGTTAATCCACTTGATCTCGACCGCTCGAAATCGCCGCAGCCGAATGTACTGCTTGGGCCGGTTCCGAGACTCGATGGTGATGGACCCAATCTCTTTGTCATAGGGAATTTTCGTGGCGTCCGACCGGACCAGCGTTGCCTTGCGATTGTGGAGCTCTGACCACACGGCGATTTCCTTCTCGAGCGGAATCTCCGGCGCGATCGCCACCGCGGCCGCTGCAATCTCCGGATAGAAATCGGAGAGCTGATTGCCGTAATGCACGCTCGTCGCGTAAGCCCCGACGGCTGCGCTCAACACGAACACGGAGAGGACGACCGTCTTCATTCTTACTCAATCGGATAACGGAGCGCGCAGCGCAAAGCCAGTGAACCCGGTTCAAGGCTTATCGGCCGAGGTCAGCGAGCGCGCTTGCTAGACCGCTCGTGACTTATTGCGGACATTTCCTTTCAAGCTGCCGGCTCACGCCGCCAAACGAGACGGCAACGGTTCTGCCTTCCTGGATATACGACACCAGCCGGTTCTGCCATCCGGGATGGGCCTTTATGGTGGCCTCATAGGTCGTTCGTACTTCGGATAGCTCCCGCGGATAGAGACAAAAGCATTGGTTCTCTGGAGCGAGCCTGCCTCGAACGCATTCCATAACCTTGTTGCTGAGGCGGACGATGGCTTTGTCCATTGCAGAGGCCTGCTGAATGTCGTCTGGCTTCGTCAACGTGAGAACTTCCTCGTTCCGACCTGCTGCAAGGACCAGATTCGAGGTTGCCAGACAAGTAAGGACCAACGCGAGAGCAGACCTATTCAAAGCGCTTCCTTCCGACGGGGCTAACGAACGCGTGGTTTGCCGTCATTGAGCATCACCCTGTCATTACGAGCGCAATAACGCGGATGCTGACTGCACCATGCGAACGCGCACGCTATTCGAGCACTGCCTCACACTCAATCTCCAGCAGGAAATCTGGATGCGGCAAAGCGGAGACAACCACGGTGGTGCGCGAGGGATAGTTTCCGCTCGGGAAATATAAGGCGTAAATGCGATTCATCTCGGCGAAATCCTGGAAGCGGGTGAGATAGACCGTTGTCTTCACGACGCGGTCCCAGCCCGCGCCTGCAGACTTGAGCACTCCAGTAAGGTTCTCCATCACCTGTTTCATCTGAGCTGGGAAATCGCCAACGGCGATCTTTCCGCCTTGGCCAAACGGTGGCATCCCTGAGACAAAAAGCATTTTCCCTGCTTTGACGGCCTGAGACACGGGAACGCCACGGACGGGCTTGCCCATGTACTCGAGGGGCGAGGCACTGGGCGGGGTCTGTTGTGCAGCGACGGGACCACAGCCAAGACACACCGCGAACAAAGTGACAAGACAGTTTTTCATGTTGTTCTCCCAAGTTACATGCAAGGCATCGGAGTCAAGCACCAATGGGCTTTCGCAACGGCTGCGGATTTAGCCTTCGAAAGCGCCTCCATGACGGCTAACGCGAAGGCTGAGAAGCCACGCCTCGCGAGCGAAGCGAGCAGGGCCGTAGGTCTTTCTCAAGCCGATTGTTAGCCGAAGCTGGTCTACTACCTTCCTTCATCTGCTGCTCGGAGCGGCGACGAGGTTAATAGCGCCGCTTCGTCACGGATCATCTCAGCTACAACCGGAAGAAGGGCCGCATTTGTAAAGTCAATCCGATGGTCGGTTCGAACATCAGCCGGATCAAGCACGAGCTTAAAGTAGTCGTCCAGATTCCCATGAGCGATCGCCAATCGATATTCGCTTCGAACATGGTCGAGAAATGCACCCACCTTTTTTCCGACGAACTGCGAAAAATAGAATTCTGTCAGCTCGTTGGCAGGCAGAATTCGAACGGGTCTAGTCGGTGTACCACCGCGTGTAAGAATTTCGCGGTCTGTCTCAGCCCGAACCTTTTCTATTACCTCACGAACGCGGTAGAGACAAAGCAGGCGATAAGGCGGCCTGTTTGAACTCACACCCTCTCGAAACAAGCGAATGGCTCCACGTAATCGCGCTGGAAAGTTCTGGGCCTCCTTTAGGTTGGCTTCTGTCAGGGTGTGTTGTCCGTAAGGAAGCGTGATATAGCGACGGTGGAATTTGCGTCCAGCGGCGGCTACGTCAATGTGATGGATAGACATGGGCAACCGGCTGACCAGCGACAGTGCGTCCAGAAGATCCGCAACGATTTGACCGAGATGCCGAATTGCCGTTGACAAGTCTGTCTCGTCAGTTTCCACAACCAATCGTTGGAGGACACCTTCTGTAGTTTTGAAAGTCATTCTGGCCTCTCGCACAATGTCGGGCGTCTTCGTATCGCTATACTTGAGAGACATGCTTGCGCCCGCAAGTTGTGGCGTCAGAACAAAATGAGAGTAACCGGCCGCGAACGGGTTTATTGGAAGTTTGTCTTCATAGATCACGAATTCCGATCCTAAAGCGTATTCAAACCGAAACGGTCCGATCGGCGCTTCAGCTGACGAAGGATCGCTTAACTCGACTGCGAAGGTGTGACCTCGCATTCCGGCCGGTACCGTAAACCGAGCGACTCGGTTCCCGTCGACCTCTTCAATCCTGACAGAACTTTCATACGAGACGAGAAGTTCTCGTTCTAGGTTCGAAGAAAGTTCGTCTTTAGCCATGCAGCACCGTCTGATGTTACCTGATCGGGCTAACGGTTCCGCTCACCTGCGGCCCGCCGGCAGGTGAAGCGGATTGGTTAGACGCAGCTCTCAGGCAGCATAGCGGATCACTTCAAGCTCAGCAGTGCTGTCTGCTTGACCGAGCAGGCTGTCGATGCGCGCCATGACAATATCTTCGATGAGATACTCGCGGCACGCTCCGCACTGCAAGACCGGCAGTTGCTTCAAAATGACGATGCGTTCTTCTGACAACTTGAATGGCAAATCGGTAGTGATTGACTGCATGCGTGCGCCGCAGACTGTACATTTCATGAGGGCCTCCTTCGCGTTTTCAGATCCGCTTCCCATTCTTCTGGGCTGGGATAATACGCCGTGACGATTCGAACGTTTTGATCTTCAACATCCGCGCCAAACAGAACATGGAACGCTTCATCACCATGTTTTCCCAGAAGCAGATAGCTAGGAAAATATTTATCTTCTGGATAAGTCCAAAAAAATTCGACCGCCGCGAACGCACTCTCGGATGAAAGATAGGGGGTCATCAGGAAGCTTTCGTTCGGCTACAGCTCATGTATAGCTGAAGTTTCTTGGATCGTCTAACGGGTCAGCGTGGCTCACCCGGCGACCCGTTCGCACGACCGTCTGCGGTCGGGCGAACGACCCGCGTTCAGCTGCGAGCGGCGCTTCCAAAACGATGTCGCGCGCGAAGGCGCGCGACCACGAGATTGCCGGTCGTCAGCTGCAACGCGATGTTAGGCGGCATCATGCGCATTTTGCGGTTCGACCAATGTCGTCGCTCAACCAAGCCTTGAAAATACAGAGAATGTCCTCGACTTGCCAGGGTGGCAGCGACCGGAGTGTTTCTGGCAGATCGCGGCGATCAATCCAGTGCGCGCTAGCTCCGAACCCGAGCTTTCGCGCACCGACTCGGGTGCCCGCGTGGAGATAGACGCGATCCGGTTCGAGACCAAGGTTGGCCCCGATGCGAAGCGCGGTGTCATAGACCATCAACTCTCCGACCTTCGGGACTTCCTCTGTAGCCTCGTCGACGACGGTCAACAATTCGTGGAACGTGCCGCACTGCTTCAGCGGGGCCTTTCGTAGACGCCGCTGCACCTTTTCCAAAGATGCACGCGGGATTCGCCTCTGGTGGTCGTACCGAAGCCAGCGGTTCCTTCTTCCATCAAATCGCTCCGCCAGACTGGCATGCACAACCGCATCGTCGAACGTCATCGTTCGGAAGGCATCCAGCTCGCGGCTCGCTTTCGCGAGATTGTCTCGGCGGTACTTCCGCACGATTGCATCGAGATCGTGCCCTGCTCTCATGTTGGTCTTGTCCGCCTAACGTGTTGGGAGCTGAGCGACTGGCGGAGGCAGATCGCTCCAGCGACTGAGTTAGCCACGGTCCGTAGGGCCGGATCAGGCAATATTGCAGCCGTTTTCAAGCTGCACATACCTCATAGAGCTGGTAGTGGTCAGGAAGGCCGGTGCCCAACGCACGCTCATAGAGCCTGACCATCTCTTTGAAATCGCGACATAGGATTTCTTGTACATTCCGCATATCGGTACGGATCCGCGCCGCTTCCTGGGGAGATACTCCCGCCTCGCTTCCAAACAGGTCATTGTAGATCGCCCAGTTCGTTCGGATCCGCTTGTTGAGAGCATCGTAACGGGCCGTGTCCCACTCATTCATTCTCAATTGACTCGCATCGATTCTTTGAACAACCTGCTCGCCCTGGTGCACCTCAAGGGCGGTACCGGACTGCTCTGCGCGCCCGGACGGAGGGCTCGGAGTCTGTCCACGCCACCGGATGGCGAGTTCACGAAACTGGTCGATGAGTTTGAGGCCGACGCTGATGACAGTGATAATGCTGACGGGATCCATGGTGCCCTCCTCTCTTGATCATCACGTTACTGATGGTGTGCGAATCGACGTTTCGACGCCTAACGTTTTGGGTGAGAGGCGCGTTTCTAAGCGTCCTTCTCAACCCAATTGTTAGACACCCAGGATGTCTTTGAAGACACTGAGTAGTTCCCTCAACGATTCACGAACCAGCTCGCCGTCATTCCACGCACTCTTTCCCCGATGACTGAGATTGCTGCGCACTTGATAGTAATAAAGTGCGGCCTCCGCCGGGGCGTCTCGATCAAGGCGATAAGAATTCAGAGTTCTCGAATCCGTGACAACGCTCTGGCGCGTAACTTTGGATCGTACCGCCGCCTGAAACCTTTCCAGAGCACCCAGCTTCTCGACCCTGGCCATTGGCTCAAGGCGTGGGCCAAAAGCCAAGACTGTGTAGCGTTCGATAGCTGCCCACAGAAGAAGGTACGCCATCTGTAAACGAAAAAAACGTGGCCAATCGAAAGCATCTGGGGGTGATGATCGGAAAGGCAGCTTGCCGAATTCGTGCGCCATCTCTGACACGACACGCAAGCCGTCGCGGAACACAGGATCATCGCGGTGCGACCAGCGGTTGCCGTCGAACTCCTCGGGGTGCCCCTTGCTCGGGCTGCGGATGACGAGGATATTTACCCTTAGACCAGTGACGATAGTGGTTGTGTCGGTCCAACGATAATGCGCCGATGGTTCGAAGGCGGCGACCTCTTCGTATGCGTCCCGACGCGTTTCAACGCGAAAGTGCAGCACAGAGCCTTCAACGTGGCCGTTTCCGGCATGTAGTGAGACGAGCGGTAGGCCATCACGAACCAACAGGCTTCCGTGGATGCGATCGGAAACGGGCGCCACGCTAAGAAAGGGCTCGACGCGTGGGTGACATAACTCTCCCGCCTGAAACAGACCATAGGCAAAATACGGGAGATCGAGATTCTGAGGCGACGAAAGACTCATTTCGGGAACCAGGACTGTGTTTGTAGTGCACGTCGGATCGGAGTATCAACAAACCCGGGCGCACGCCGCACGTATTCGGCAGCACCCGATCTGGCCTTCACATCAAGCGACTGTAGGTGCGCCAATGCTGCGTCAATGGTAAGGGGCTCACCGCAGACCGTCTCGAAGTTGCTATCGAGATCTGTCCACACAACCGCATCGAATTTCTTGGTCTCTGCCCAGGAGCGAATAGCTTCAAGCGAGTCTGGGTCGCGGCCCTGTTGACGCGACCCGTCGCTGAACAAGAACCCAATGTTTGATCGAGTGGTTCCTTCTCGGCAGCGTAGATCGCAGATTGCGTCGTCGGGGTCTTTTCGTGTGCTCCTCGCATATGCGACTTGACAGGGCACACCGTTCTTCGGATCGATAACAAGCGTCAGAGCGCCATGTCGAGACCGGGAGACTCTCGAAAACTCTAGCTTGATTTCGGGGCCATCCCACTGCCAAGGCTCATGGCGATCGTCGAACTCCGGACGGGTGTCCCAAAGCAACGACCCCCAACCGAGGATGACGATCTGTGCTGGCATATCGTATGAGTCTAACTATTAAGTGAGCGATTTAGACTGCGCCTGCATTGGCCGCCTATTCTAAACAACTCCGTTGATGATAAACGACAACATTGCGAACTTTATCGCTTACTTCCTGCATGAAA